>Ga0325411_1000167_pt1 | contig 66272 bp, 36 predicted proteins | sample PopdelMetagenome_13_FD_206181 | JGI IMG/M metagenome (GOLD analysis project Ga0325411, IMG submission 206181) | Populus deltoides microbial communities from Bellville, Georgia, United States - Xylem-PdIQD-R4 | ecosystem: Host-associated > Plants > Phyllosphere > Stem > Wood/Secondary xylem... | reverse complement strand
CATGTTTTGGCGTTTTAGATTTGAATTAGGCTTAAATCTTCTTTTTAATTTCAGTCTTTAATCTTTTAATTTATCCAATTAGATCCTTAATTGAATTTTAATTTTAAGAATCAATTTAATTTCACCCCTGTAAAGTTTCAAAAGCATCCCATGATTTCATCATGTTTTTCATCTTCGTCTTGAATAATTTCAATTTTGTCCCTTATTAACCTTAAAACTTTCTTCAATTTCATCTATGTTTTCAATTGAATTTGGTCCCTTATTTTACAGGTTTATATACAAAAAAGTTATTAGTTATGAATTTCTTTAATTTAATCCTTAATTGACTCCCCTGATTTTGATTTTCTTGTAATTTTATCCCTGATTTCAACCATTTGACTTTGTAAAAATTAAATTTGATCATCTACAATTTCAATCTTCTCAATTAAGATCAAATTAGAGTTCAAAACTTGATTTTTCACCAATTAAGTCCTTAATAAAATCAATTTGACCCATTAAAAGTATAATTAAGTCATTGCATCTAATTAAATCTTTTGATTTGACCCAAATTAATTCTAAAATATAATTAAGCCTTTAATTAGGCTCATGATTAAATCAAATAGGCCTATTAAAAATATAATTAAGTTATTGGACTTAATTTTTATACAAACTTGTCCAATAATTTGATCTTGAATCTGCATTGTGTTTTTAGTTTTGGGTATAATTGGGCTCCCAATTTTATCCAAAACAACTTGGTTCTTCTATGCATTCAGTCTTAAAAGAAAAAAAAAAGATAATTTAGGGGGGAACTCGAAAATTAGGTTATGACACTCTAGATGTTGAAACCTTTTTTATTTTTACATAAGAAAAATAATAAAAGTTTGTTTTTGCTTTCTTTTTTTTTTTCTAAAGAATCAACCCTAGGATAATCTTGTCCTTTAAAATTGAGACTTTGTTATTTTCATAAGAAAAAATATATAATAACATTATTTTTCAAATGTAAATCATGTAAATATGTTTTTTTTTTAACATTTGTTTGTAAATATTACTTGGTTATTGTTTTTGTCAAAATATGAGAATGCTTGTTTAGGAATTTTCAAGTCTTGTGATACATTTCTCCTTGTTTTTTTTAATGGACTTGAGCTAGGTCAACAAGACCTGTAAAGACTCATCGAGGGTGAGTAATGGCTTTCAAATCCTTTGAGGATGTAATCGAATAGAAAAGACTAAAACCCAATTACATATTATTGTTTTCGAGGTCCAATGCTTGTATTTTAAAAAGTGAAAATTAGACTTTATTATCATATTTAGGTTCCAAATCACTGTTTTAAGTTTATATATATAGTCTTTTAATATCAATAATAAAATACACTTATCATTTTAGTCAGAACTTTTAATATGCAAGTACAATAGATATTTTTTATCATTGAAAACAAGCTTAAAACAGCTTATTTTATAAATAATATTTTATGGTAATTTTTATATTGTTTTTAATACAATTAACCCCTTATCTAAACATATGAAAAACAAATTAGGGTTTTCTAATTAACAACGATTTCTTTTTCAATCTTACTTCTATCAATCCTAATCAACTCACATAGATGATGGTCCTGCGACAATGAGAATGTCAAGAATCACAAAACCTGAAATTCTGTAAAAACTAGTGCTTGTCTTTTAAACCAATGATAGCTCGCGAACCACCAAATATGGGTTGCAACTTGCATCTCCTCAGGAGCAAAAGTGAAACAGAAAAATTGTAAGCTTGTCTTTTTGTTCCATAAAGGGGTTTGAAAGAGAAGTGTAACTGCAACTTATCTCCAACCTATAAATTGCCTGTTTGTCAATTAATGACTCCACCTTGAGCGTTTCTCTAACAAGTAAAATGCATTTTCTTCCCACTCAAATAATGGAGTCCACTCAGTAATTTTGATCCCACACGCCATCTTGGTACCCATACTATATATATATATATATATATATCACGAGAGAAACATGCACTAAACCACAAGAATCGTTAGTTCATTTTGAAACAATGGCTTCTTTCATTCATCGTGTCCTTTTTCTTGTTCTTCTTGCAGCCCTTTCCCCCGTCTTGTTTGGCACCCACAACCTTGTTAAAGCTGATGATAACTTAATCAAGCTACAATGTCGTCATGCAGAAATACCAACACTATGCATCCAATGCCTTAAATCTGACCCCAGAGCCCCACATGCTGACAAGGTAGGCATTGCTACCATTGTCATAAACTGTCTAAGCAGTCATTCGAAGACCTTGGCATCCAACATGACAAAGCTAGCCTCTAAAGAAGAAGACAAGAAGCTGAAATCTGATTGTCATAGTTGTAGCAAAGGTTATGTGAAAGCAAACAAGAATCTTTTGAAGGCTGTTTCTTTGTTAAAGATTGGTGATTATGATAAGGCTAATTCCGGTGTTAAGTCAGCACTTAAATATGAGTTCTTTTGCAGGGAAACCTTTGAGAAATCCAAATGGAAACTTCCTAGCCTTGTTGTTTATGAGATGAGGGTTTATGAAGCACTTTCCGAGGCTGCTCTCAGAATTGTTGATAGGTTCTAAGTTTTAAAATGAAATGAATACGGGGGTTTTTACTACATACATGATGTATTCACTCTCTCATCAGCTATATGATGTGCAGCAGCACTACTACTATATCATGTTCATTCCTGTAATTGAGATGAAAGGGGAAATAAAATTATATCTTTTCTATGGTTAGGTGATTTTTATTTTGCTTTTTTGAAATCAGTATGGCTAGTCTGAATCCTTTTGACAGAGCTGTCTTAAATAGGCAGTCATGATTAAAAGCATACAATCAGTTGTGAACAAAACAAGCGACTTGTAGTTTTGGAATTACTCAAAACTATCATATTTTATCCAGAAATGATAGTGTTTGGAATTTTCTCTAGTAAATAGAGTTTCTTCCATTTATTTTCATTCATGAGGGTGCTTGGGGAAGAAATACAGAAACAAAAGCTTTACGTGAGCGAGCACACACACAGAGAATTTCAACTTCTTTGGTGAAATAAATGTACTCATTCAGTTTGTATTTCTTGTTTTTATACAAGCATCTACAAGGTCAGAAAAATAATATCAGTGCCCATAAGGTCAAAAAGATGATATTTGTGCTCTATATATATAGAGCGCAAATATGATGTAAATGCAAGGAGTACAAAAGCCCTCGGTGTTAAATCAAATGTAACAAAAACTACGATGTTAATAGATCTATTAACTTTTAGTTTGCCACAATGATCAAAGCAGCACCAACTATTCAAAGCCTACTTCACCTTCACACCTTGATGCCCTTCAAAGAGTCCTAGCAGTTGTTTTATTGCAGGACTGTCGTTGCCGGGTAGAAAATCTTTCAGAAAGGTTCTCGTGACAGCATCTGCATAGAATCCTTGATCAGCCATTTCATGGATAAGTTGCACTACTGTTGATGTATCCTTGTGTTGGAGACATCCTTGGAGAAGGACATTATAAGAGCAACTTCCTGGCATGCAGCCATCCTCTTCCATTTTTCTAAAAAGTCTCTGTGCTTCAATTAGTGATCCTTCTCTGCAAAGCCCATCAACTAATGCAGTGTAGGTATGAACATCAGGCTTAAGCCCTTCAACAATGAGTCGAGAAAGTACTTCCTTTGCATCTTTAACCTTTCTGGACTTGCACATTCCATTAATTATGATGGTGTAGACTACCAAGTCAGGCTTCACAAGACGCCTTTGCATCTCTTGAAATAGCACCAACATCTCATCAAGATTCCCTTGTTTACAGAACCCATCAAGCAAAGTAGAGTAAGCTAATATATCAGGAGAAAGGCCACAAGCACACATCTTCCTGAAAAGCACATGTGCATCCCGAGGTCTCAAAGCTTGACACAAGGCCTTTATCAGAGTATTATAAGTAACCGCATTAGGCACCACACCTCTATGAGACATTTCATCAAAAAGTTCCATAGCCTCATCTATTTTTTCAACCTTGCAGTACCCATTGATGAAGATACTGTAACTATAAACATCAGGTTTAAGACCTTTACTCGCCATCAAATGAAATATTTTTCTAACCTTATCGATTTTCCCTTGCGAACAATATCCACGCATTAGCGAATTGCAAGTAACAACATCTGGAACACAACCTACAAGTCCCATTTCCTTAAGCAACCCAGCAGCCACCTCGGTTTTCCCAATCCTACAGACCCCATCTATCAAGGTAGTAAATATTACAACATCAGGCTTAAAACCACGTTTAAGGGTCTTTCCAAAAACAGAGAACCCATAATCCACATGATGTAAGAAGCAGAAGCAATTAATCAAAATGCTAAGAGTACAAACATTGTATTTGATTCCTCTAAATTCCATTTCTTTGAACAAAGAAACAACTGTCTCATATTTTTTCATCCTCACAATTGAAGATAATAACCGATTAAACTCGATAATAGGAGGCTGAGGATTCCTATCAAGCATGCGATTAAATGAAGCTAAAGCATTATCAAGGTTACCAAAGTAGCCCTTCCTACGACTGCTACTGAAAGAAGAGAAGAAGCCCATACCCATTTGGCGTTGAAGATGAGATTTTGAATCTTTTGTGGGAAAAAGACTTGCTCGAGTCATGTTCCCCGCCGTCATCTTTATTTGCTCTACAAAACCTCTCTGTTTTTTCCCTTGATGCAGAGGAAGGATTTGCAAGTGAAGAACACAGTAAGAGAGGGAGCAGAGCGGACAGACTAGACCCCAGGTGCGGAAGGAAACATCTTATTTAGGATACAAGATTCCAAATGGTCCTTTTTACAAAAAATAGAAATGGATGGGTTAGGTTTTCATGTCTACTTCTTCGATTGAAGCCACATTTCGCCAAGTTAATTTTTTTTAAAAAAATTAATTTATTTCTATTAGGTTGATCGGAATGGAAAACAAATTGTTGTGTTGTGGATATATTTTCTCATTGAGACGCTTCACTCTTTCATCAAATCAAAAGCAGGTTTTGAAAATATAATTAAAATCGTGTTTTTTAAAAAAATTTAATATATATATATATATATATATATATATATATTATTTTAATATAAATACTTTAAACTACAAGACTCGAACTCAAAAAAAAAATCATATTTTTCAGATTTTGGCCTTTAAAACTTGAGGGCTCCGACAAGAATTTCAGACTTTTTCAAGTTCCGGCCAACATAAGAGCCCGGGCTCCAATCCATTTTGATCACTAAAGAGCTTCTCAGTCGTCTTCTTACGTCGGATTATAAACTCGTGCTCTCAAGTTTCTCTTACAATTTTCAATCTCCTCTCGTTATGTGCTGCACGTAACTTTTCTCTCCTACAAAACTTTTTTCGCCGAAAATGGGAATCGACGGGAAGGGGAAGGAGAAGAAGAGCAGGAAGAGAACCTCCTCTCTGTCTTCATCTGAAGGTTCTCATTTTTTTGGGGGGATTTTCTGTTTTTTTTCTCTCGAGATAATGAAAAGGAAAACGAAAATTGAAAGCATCCTGAATTGATATAATATCTTTTCATTTTTGGGCTTCTTATAAAATGAAAACCCACCTCAATTAAGCTATGAGTTGCAGTAGGAACCCAAAAGTCCGGATTTTTATGTGCTACTGGTCTCAAATGTGAAAATTGTTTGCTTTCCTGCACTTTCTCAGCAACCAAACGGAGCCTTTTCTTGCCCGGATTTGAATTAAATGGAATAACCCACCACAATTATGTCAGTAGTTTTATCAGGAAAAAAAAGAATATGATTTTCTTATGGTCTTTAAGGTCTCAAACAGTAGGAATTTCTTCTTTCTCTTTGTTTTATCAGCAACCAAACAGAAGATGGGATTGTTATGTTGTGTTCTAAATTTGGCATTGATTGTGAATGTGTAGATGAAGGAAGAAGAAGGAAAAGACGGAGAAGTGATGATGAAAGGAGAAATAGAAAGAGTGATAAGAAAGAGAAGAGAAAGGACAAGAAGTCTCACAGGCACCACTCTGATAAAGGTATACTTTTGTAGTTTCTTTGTGTTTGTTATGTATGTGAAGCATTAAGTACTATCAACGCTGTTGTTTTGCCTTCACATTGCTATTATTCATTGCCTCAGAGAAGAAGTCTAAGGATAAGCACAAAAGTAAACGACACAAAGGGGATCACCACTCGGTATGTTTTGTTAAGCATGTAATCTTGAAGCTAGCTTGATGTTTTCTTGTTTTGTGATTTGTGAATGTATTTGGGGTTTTGATTCTGCTGCTGCTGGTACTATGAATTTTTAACCTTGGTGTCATAACCCTTCACTTTACCAACTCGCGCACCTAAACCTGAATGGAAGAGTGTGTTTTGTTTATGAAGCTATAGATTGTGATTTTGAATAATTTCAGTTCTTATAATGGTAGGATATTCCGAGAAATAGATGTTTGGATAAAATGTGAAATAAGTTTGAGTTGGTGCAAGTCGATTTTGATAATTTAAATGTAACAAAAACTACAATGTTAATAGAATTCACTTTTAGTCGATTTTGATAATTTCTCTTTGTGCTGTAATAGTATCTGAGGCTTTTGCAATGAGTTTTTGATTGAGATACATCTAGAATTCCTAACCATGTAAGCTGAAGTACAAGCAAATCTAAATGGGGAGACTAGTTAGTTCCCTCAGCAGATGTGTAGGCGGTCATAAATAATGCTAGATGTACTATTTGGTGATGTGATATCAAGTGACAGGAAAAAAAATCCACTTTTGTGTTGCATTATAAAGAAATCTTATTCTGCAATGATACTTTCAGTTACAGAGAGAAAGTCAATTACTGTTTTGGAAACTTGATTTTGCAAGTTGTATCCACCCATGGCCATTGTCCTTGGGCTGGGGAAGAATTTTTATTGTACTCGGCAAACTTGAACATAATTCTTAATCCACACATCAATTATCGGGCCCTACACAGCAAAATGGAAGATAGTTCTAAATGCCCTTGTCTCATGTAATGCTTGGCGCTTAGGTCTACCTATGTAATAGCTAAATGCAGTTTTCCTTATTTCAATGGCAAAAGTACTGATTCTTTTGAAGTCAGGAGATTTTAGGGCCTGTTTATTTGTAAAATCTGTTCAAATTTTTACTTGGGTGCTGTTAATGGTGGCATAAGTAAATAGGCCAAGGAAGCATCCTATTCCAGAAGTGGAAATAATTCCTAAATTCTATAAATGGCTGGAACAGTTATTGCACTTAATTTGTTGTCTTTGATGCAGATTATGCATGGAGTATTTTGCTAGGAAGAATTTGCTTAGAATGGAAGTTCTTGATTAGAGCAGTCAAAAGTAGGAAATCCTTGTGCCATACACATCCTATATCTTTATCATAGGTATACAAGTCAAAATTTGAAGTGCTGAAAGTTGACAAATTAGTGTGGAACTTTCAGGTGTTATATATTTGAATTTGAATGTGATGTTGGATGGTCAGCTTCTATAGATTTATTTATAATGTTTGAACATTATTTCACTAATGTCTGCTGTTAATTTTTGTCCCCTCAGAAATCTGAGTTTCAAGAGCTGTCCAATGACGACTACTTCTCCAAGAATAATGAGTTCGCTACATGGCTAAAAGAGAAGAAGAAAATGTTTTTCTCTGATCTTTCGTCTGAGTCTGCCCGAGAATTGTTTTCAGTTTTTGTCAAAGACTGGAACTCTCAGAAGCTTGAATCTCGATATTATGAGGGCATTTCAAGTGCACCTCGGAGTGCCCATAACTGGGCATTCAAGCGTTAGAAAAGAAAATAGCACCGGTGGTTTGCTTTGCTTTGTTTCTGTATGTCCCTGTATCCTGTTCTTCCGACACCGAAGAACACATAACTTTTGAATCAACTTATGTTAGAATGTTGGCATTTTGGGCCATTCAATGAATTGCTTGTAGGGCACACACACTTGCTTGATGTGTTCGATATATTTCAATTTTCAAAAATAGTCGTTGTTCAACTTTAAGGAAAGCAGATACAAGGACTGTTACGAGTGAGTTGAATCAGTATCGGGGGAACTTTACCACTGAAAATACGCATTGTGTTCCGAGTGAGTTGCTACCTTGCCACAATATGTTGTCAATGCAAGAGCCAAGAGTCCGAGAGGGCCTGTGTTCTCGGCCATGAAATAACAAAACAGCTCTTCACCAATTAAATATTCAGTGACGTGCAATATAATTAATTATACAAGGGAAAAGAAGAGGCGCCAAGATGAACCGTGGAAGTCCATAGCACTCAGATTCATCATCCACATTACCAACACAATGATTTCCCTGTATTTTTAAGAGTTTCTGTTAAACTACATAGGTGATTCGATATATATTACGGACTGGATCAAAAACAAAATTTAATGTATTTTTTAAAAATAAAAAAAAAATCTAAAACCTAAAAAAGTAATTATTAACTATAAAAATTGAGCTATCATTATCATGCTTAAAAGAAAAAAAAAAAAGCTTGTTGGAGACTTATCATCGCTTCGTCATGGACACCACCTCAATTTTCAAAATTAGTAAAAAACCCAATAGAAAGAAAATAAAAAAGAAATGGAGTTTAATCTCCAATTAAATAAATGTTGAAGGATGAAACTAAAAAAATATGAGGTTAAAAAAATCAAGCAAACTTGGACGAATCTTCTAAATTTAAGTTAATCTCTTAAACTAACAATCCATGAAATCCTAGACACGAGCTCAATAAAGAAGCTCAATTACCAACCAATTCAATGTTAAATGATAAAATCAGGAAAAAAAATATTAATTTAAAAAAAATCACCAAAGTACAAAAAAAAAATAGTAATCAAAAGAATGAGAATCGAATACCAAAAAAATAAAGGAGGATGAAGTGGTAAAAAAATCAATTTTAAAAATTATCTCAAATAAAACAAATAACAATAAAAAAAATTGGAACTAAATCTGACAGATAAAAAAAATTAAAAACAAAGCTTAATCTCCAATTAAATAAATGTTGAAGGATAAAACTGAAAAAACTTAAGCTTAAACAAAAGGAGAAAAAAATTAAGTAAACCTGAGCGAATCTTCTAAACCTGAGTTAATGTAACAATCTTACATACGTATTATATAACGAAGTATGTCTTAATGGATGAGTTAAAATTACTGAAATATATATATATATATATATATATATATATATGAGAACTCTAAAATAACCGACATGTGAGATAGCCGGTAAATGAACAGATATTGTTGTGAAAAAGATGTTTGACACCTTGACATCTTATTCAACAAATTTATTATTCCAAGTAATGGCAAATACACCAAATGTACTATGTTCTTAATTTCATATTAATATGAATGGAACTAATTACCTGGTACGAGGCTAGTGCCTAGCAATGGATGGTGGAACTAGTAACCGAAGTTAATGGGACTAGTGCCTTGGTTAATGGGCTATTGGAGAAAATATTTACCTTGATTAATGAGACTAGTGTCCTGGTTAATAGGCAATTAGAGAAACTATTTACTCTAATTAATGGAAATAGTACCCTGGTAAATGGGTAATTAGAAAGACTAATTAATTTAGTAATGGAACAAATTTCTAGTTTGGGCAAGAGAGAACATTGGTATGTCCTTAATTTGTGATAATTGTACGGATTTGTAAGGTTAAAGGTAAAATAAAAAATTAATTGTTTTATAATTGATGTAGTAAATATGTAAAAGAGACAATAACAAATAATTATTGTGTATAAAGCTGATTGTGTTTGATTTTAAGTAAATTTTTAGGTATCCCATAGCATCGTATCAAGTAGTAGGTCATGTTTTTTGTATTAATAATAACATGTAATGGACACAAGGTGTATATAAGTTTGGTTGTATTGACAGGTTAATGATCGGGTATTCAATTAGCCCTTCCAACAAAGTTTAACAAAAAAAACAAAGATGATTTGAGCATGTCTTGCAAGTATAAAAGTAATGGAAGATTATGTGAAATTGCCCTTTCCCCTCTTTTTGCTGACAATCGGGTTATAATTGAGACAATAGCCAAAGTGGTTCGACCAGTTTATGTAAATCAGTCTAACCGTTTCTCAAAACAGCTAGACCGTTTTCGCTACTGAAAAAATGGGCATTTTCAGCCATAAAACCCTTTTTTTTTTATCTCCTTAACTCCATTTTCTTTTCTTTTTCTTATTTCATTGCATTACACCTTAATTTTTATTATATTATTGTTTTCAATTTATCCTTGAGCTTACAAAAGAGAAAATAAGGGGGGAAAATGTTTTCGATGTCAAATCAGAAGTCAGTAAGCCACATACGCCACATAGAGAGTGGAAGGGTCGTCGAGGCAATTCAAATATTCCCTCAGAAGCCACCATTTTCTCTCCATATGCCCTTACACACGTCGTTCGAATAATACGAAAATAATTCATATTCTAATATATGCAATGCACGCATCAATCACTTTTACTTTTTAAATAATATTTATATTTATTAAATTATCAAATTACTTGTATATCAACTTAATTGTAATAAAAAAAATACTCAACTAAAAATATATATAAAAACCCTTGGACTTCGATTAAAAAGATTTTGTTTTTAAAAGTAATGTAATTATTCTAACGCGCTTCAAAAAATAAATAATGAAAAAAAAACCTAAGCGCCAGTTAAATAATTTGTGCTTTTAAGAATAATTTATTATTTTAATATGTTCTAAAAATTAAAAAAAAATGATATGTATAATCATCAATGAATCTTGAAAAAAATCAATATTACCCTGATAATCAATTCAATAATTTTTGTTGAGAATGAAAAAATAATTATTACAATAATTAAAACCACAATGTTTTTGTGTTTTTTATGCATAATGAAACCATGATTCTTTTTTTTATTATTTTTAATAAGGTTTTTCTATTGAATACTTGATCACCCAGTTTTAAGATAATGCAACCAATTACTGAGCTATTTTTTAACAGTTGCTAGATTTCATTATCTTGAGTGAAGTCGTCCCAATAATTTATAGACTTGAAATCTCACATGGATGGAGTTTTATTTCAAATTAGTTTAAAGATCGACTCGATCAAACCCAGTTTACTTACCAAGTCAACTTTAAAGATTTTCCCTTCTAAAATGATGATTTAGAAAAAAAAAGAAAAATCCAAAACATCATTGTTTTATTGAAAAGAAAAATTAAAAAGACGTGGTTTTGAGATTTACATGGTATCTAAGATCTTACTTTTATGGTAAATGGATGACTCTGTATCAATATAGAAAATCTCTTTAGTATATTATGGTGAATGATAGCATCAAGGTTGTAAGAGCTCGTACGAGCATACACTGCTTTTCCTCAGCCTCTCTCCGGGGCAAAACAAGTCGTTAAACCTGGCTATGTGCTGCAGAAAACTCTCTACTTTCAAACCCAAGCCTCCTCTAATACCCCCCATTTTCCCCCGCCAGTACTCCTTAAACCCAAAATCCATCTCAAAAATTTCCTTAGAATGCCGAATCATAGAAGAAGAACCCACAAACATGAACACAAACAGACATTATGGGACATGTGTTTCCCTCTTAAACCACCCAAACCCCGAAATCTCCTGTTTTTATCAGAAGGGTTTCTCTCAAATCACCAAAGAAGTTACTGGAAAGGCTTTACATGCACTTTGCATTAAGGGATTAGTCAATTTAACCGTGTTTTACAGTAACACTTTGATTAATATGTACTCAAAGTTTGGCCATATAGGTTTTTCTCGTTACCTGTTCGATAAAATGTCTGAAAGAAATGATGCTTCTTGGAATAATATGATGTCGGGGTTTGTTCGTGCGGGCTTTTACAGGGAATCGATGCGGTTCTTTAATGAAATGAGGGATTTTGGGGTTAAGCCAAGTGGGATTGCTGTTGCTAGTTTGGTAACGGCCTGTGAGAGGTCAGAATGGATGCGTATTGAAGGGGTTCAAGTTCATGGCTTTATTGTTAAAGTTGGTCTTCTGAGTGATGTTTTTGTTGGCACTTCGCTTGTGCATTTATATGGAAATTATGGATTGGCTGCAGATGCAATGAAGGTCTTTCAGGAGATGATTTATAAGAACGTAGTTTCTTGGACTGCATTGATGGTTGCTTATGTGGACTATGGAGAACCAAGCATGGTAATGAATATATATCGGCGAATGAGGTCTGAAGGAATGAGTTGCAATGACAACACAATGTCTTCTGTGATTAGTACTTGTGTGTCACTTGAAAATGAATTGTTGGGTTATCAAGTTCTTGGACATGTAATAAAGTATGGATTAGAAACTAACGTTTCAGTTGCAAACTCTCTTATATCAATGTTTGGTTATTTTGGTAGCGTGGAAGAAGCTTGCTATGTTTTTAGTGGCATGGATGAACATGACACGATATCATGGAACTCAATGATTGCGGCATACATACGTAATGGTCTTTGTAAGGAATCATTAAGATGTTTTTCTTGGATGTTCCGTGTTCACAAGGAAATAAATTCTACTACACTTTCAACTATGTTAGCAGGCTGTGGTTCTGTGGATAACTTGAAGTGGGGCAGAGGAATTCATTCTTTGGTGTTGAAATTTGGGTGGAACTCAAATGTTTGTGCATCCAATACTCTAATAACCATGTACTCTGATGCTGGAAGATGTGAAGATGCAGAATTGGTATTCCAAGGGATGGTGGAGAAGGATATGATTTCATGGAATTCCATGATGGCTTGTTATGCTCAGGATGGGAACTGCCTGGATGCCCTGAAACTTCTTGCTACAATGTTTTACATGAGAAGAGGAGCGAATTATGTGACCTTTACAAGTGCATTGGCTGCATGTTCAGATCCTGAATTTGCTACTGAAGGCAAGATTCTTCATGCCCTTGTAATTCATATTGGTCTTCATGAAAATGTGATAGTTGGCAATGCATTGGTTACACTGTATGCAAAGTCTGGTCTAATGATTGAAGCAAAAAAGGTATTTCAAACAATGCCTAAGCGAGATGGAGTAACTTGGAATGCTCTCATTGGTGGTCATGCGGACAGTGAAGAACCAGATGAGGCATTAAAAGCATTCAAATTGATGAGAGAAGAAGGTGTACCTATAAACTATATTACAATTTCAAATGTTCTTGGTGCTTGCTTGGCTCCTAATGATCTATTGGAACACGGGATGCCCATCCATGCTTTTATAATTCTGACAGGATTTCAGTCTGATGAATATGTGCAGAATTCACTTATAACAATGTATGCTAAGTGTGGTGATCTTAATTCGAGCAACAACATATTTGACAGGTTAACTTATAAGAATGCTAGTGCGTGGAATGCTATGATGGCAGCAAATGCTCATCATGGTCATATGGAAGAGGCTCTGAAATTCCTTCTGGAGATGAGGCGTGCCGGAGTAAATGTGGACGAGTTTAGTTTTTCCGAATGCCTTGCTGCTGCTGCCAAGCTGGCAATATTGGAGGAAGGCCAGCAGCTTCATGGTTTGGCAGTCAAACTTGGTTGTGACTCAAATCTTTTTGTTGCAAGTGCCACAATGGATATGTATGGAAAATGTGGGGAAATTGATGATGTGTTAAGAATAATTCCTCGACCAATCGACCGGTCACGGTTATCATGGAATATATTGACGTCATCTTTTTCCAGACATGGGTTTTTTGAGAAGGCTAAGGAAACTTTTCATGAGATGATAAATCTTGGAGTAAAACCAGATCATGTTACCTTTGTTTCTCTTCTTTCTGCCTGCAGTCATGGGGGTATGGTGGAGGAGGGTCTGGCGTACTATGATTCAATGATAAAAGAGTTTGGTATTCCAGCAAAAATTGGGCATTGCGTATGCATTATTGATCTTCTTGGACGATCAGGAAGGTTTGCCGAGGCTGAAACTTTCATTAAGGAAATGCCAGTTTCACCAACTGATCATGTTTGGCGGAGTTTATTGGCAGCATGTAAAACCCATGGCAATCTGGAGCTTGGAAGAAAAGCTGTAGAAAATCTTTTGAAGTTGGACCCCTCGGATGATTCTGCTTATGTTCTCTATTCAAATATTTGTGCAACCACTGGGAAATGGGAAGATGTAGAGAACACCAGGAGGCAAATGGGATTAAATAAAATAAAGAAGAAACCTGCGTGCAGTTGGGTCAAATTGAAGAACAAGTTGAGTTTATTTGGAATGGGAGACCAGTCCCATCCACAGGCTAGTGAAATATATGCAAAGTTGGAAGAACTTAAGAAGATGATTAAAGAAGCAGGCTATGTCCCTGATACAAGCTATGCCTTGCAAGATACAGATGAAGAACAAAAGGAGCACAATCTTTGGAACCATAGCGAGAGACTCGCCTTGGCATATGGCTTGATCAGTTCTCCTGAAGGTTCAACTCTTAAAATTTTCAAGAACCTTCGTGTTTGTGGTGATTGTCATTCTGTATATAAGTTTGCTAGTGGAATTCTTGGGCGGAAAATCGTATTACGAGACCCTTATCGGTTTCATCAGTTTAGCGGTGGCCAATGTTCATGTACTGACTATTGGTAATTGAGCTATTAATCTATTATTGGTAACTTAGGGTATCGGAGTTGCATTAATCTAATATCAGGTATGGAAGAGAATGATCATGCCTAGTTTCATGATCATCGGCATGGGGAAACAAGAATTGGTTCATGCGTGCTTGTGTAGAAAGAGGATCTCGAATCATCAGAAAGCTGGTAAATCCAGTTTTCTGTCATCAAGCAGAGATGACTTGCCTGCCGTCTGGATTAGAGCCTTTTAGTGGATCTAAAATTCTGGACACCCAGAATCAGACTATAGCATTTAGGCAAAGAACTTGAAAATTGGATCTAAGTATTTTCCATGCATTATTTTATCGATGTACATCAAACGATCCTTGTGTTGCAATGTGTATATGAGCTCCCAAACCTGGGAGATTGAAAGGGAGAAGCAAAATGCAATCTATTTATTTAATAAAGTGGCTCAAGTCTTCCGGTAAAATAACAATGAAAAGGATGGCTCAAGTCCAATGATAATTTCTATCTCGACCAATCTCAACTTAAAGAATTGTTTCAGAATCATTAGTTTTTGGAATCTGAAACCATAATAACATTTTGATTACACAACAACAATTTTACCAACAGGATCAAGCTTTTCCTGTCCCTAACATGGAAGCCTATCTCATCAATAGCAGTCGGAACAAGTTCCTGCTATTTTTATGATCAATGGAGGCACAAGTCTCACCATGTTCCTTTTGCCAAAACTTGAAACTGGAAGGCTAGAATATGACGAGCATTAATAAGTGCTGAAACTGGTAAAACCGTTCAATTACAAGCTTCATTGTTAATTCTCTTTGAGGTATAGCCCTTCATTTGAATGAAACACACACTAGCCAAAGTTTCTGGTCTTGAGATTTTCTCCAGAACTGTACGTATGGCCCGCATTACAGACTAGAGAACCAACAGCAAAATGCACTTAAATGGTCACCAGTATTCATGGATGAAGCATCTATTTCAGTTACCAAGACAGCACCCACTCTTTCCCTCCACCATGTATCATAAACAATCTTCCTCCCTCCTTGTTATTTTCCCTATCATACTTCGTAACATTGCTGCACATTGAAGCTTTTGGCTTATTTTCCACTGTTCTACGGGTCTCATTTCTTACCATGAGGAGCATGCCATGTTAAATGATAGAATGAGCAACTGGGGATACAATGAAGGAAAACAATTTTCTCGAGAAAACGAAAATACCCAACGTCGGTGAAAGAACTTGACCGTGGTGTTATAATCTCCAAAACCCCACAAAACAAACAAAATTGGCACCCGAGAACAAAATTCGTAGATGATCACAAAGGCATAGATGTTCATGTTCTACTGACTGAACCATCTCAAAGACCTGTAATGTGTCCTCAAAGAAGTGAAAGCCGCTAATGCTAGCTCTTCCACACTACTTTTACTGAATCCACTGAAAAAAATTCCAACACTGTCATAAATTGCTGGCACATCTATGAGATAAAGAGAATTTGGCTAGTTCTCTTTATATTGCTGTCTATAAAGAGGATTGTCTAAATACGAGTCTCAGGTGATACAAGCTAGCAATGTCATGCATCTTATAGTTAACAATGGAAACTATGGTAAGTTTCGAAAAATAAAATTGAAATAGTGAAAATAGAGTTGTGAAAAGAAAAGGTTCAACAACTAAAGTAAATGGTGGGTTTTCTTGTGTGCATGATGGAGATGTTGGGAAATAGATCGATCTATTACTTTTTTGTTGGAAGATTGGATTTAACCTAATCAATTTTATTGAATTTTATTATTGGATTTTAATTTATGTTATTTTGTTAGTTTTTAATTATTTAGTGAATTTAAAACCCAAATTTAGTTTTGATTTGAGTTTTAATATTTATATATAATTTTAAAAATTATTTTTTGTTTTTTATGAATTAATAAAATTTATAGAGTTGCAAATTCCCCCTCTTTTTTCTCTCTTCTTTTCTTCAGCTTTTTTATTCTTTTTTAAACTTTTCAAGATTCAACTCTCTTTTTTTCTTTCTTCTTAGCTTCTTCTTTCTCTCTCTACTTTTTTTAATTTTTACATTGTTATGCATCAACTTTGATCCTAGAGCAAGCCCTTTAGTTGTTACTACAACTAAATCAAAAAGCTTTGTTTAAATTCCTAAAATTCATCAAAGCTAAAACCTTAGTATTTATGGAAAGCTCTCATCAATAGTAATGTAGAAAAGAAAAATAGCAATACAAGATCCTTAGCGTGACCTAAGAAAAAACAAAATAAAAATTCTTTACACCCTAGCTAAAGCCCTTAAGCATCCCATAAAAAAAAGAAAAAAAAAACTAGCCATCATTCATCTTCTCGACCAATAGACCAGTTAACATCAGCACACTCATTAGCCACCATGGCAGCCAATCCTTTCCACAGCCACGCAACCACCAACAAACAGCCGCCACGTTGGAGATAACCTCATACCTCCAGATCCATCAACAACAACACTTGATTCAATCTCTTTAGGTTGTAGTCACATCCACCAACCAACAACAACAACCCTATTTTTTAAGCTACAATCCAAATGAAAAAAATCACATGGTAACCCAACAACAATCCACTTTGTTAATTTGTTAATAATAGTTGATATAAGAAGAAGAATGACAGCAGACAGGAAGAGAAGCTACCAGCATTGGCATGAAATGTTAGTTGTGACAGTTAGAAAGGCAGTTAGTAGTTAATCATGTGTTAAATAAGCTAGAGTTAGTTAGTAGTTAGTCTTTAGCTGAAAAGGAAGTTAGTTAGTTAGTGAAGAGATCTTGTCTCAATAAGGAGTCTTGTATTTATTAAATTGTAAGCAATAACAGTGAAATCATTTATGTAACCTATAGAATTCCTAATTATTCTATCTCTCAACCTCATTTCTTATATTGTTAAGGGAGACCTTAACAAATTGGTATTAGAGTCACTTTCCAGGATCAAAAGAAGGTTACATTTATTCTTAGATAATCAATAATGGTGGAAAACAACAAAATGAATGGCAGGCAAGTGGAAGAGCAGATACAAGTTCTTCATAAAAAATTACAATGATTTATGATGGAGAGTAAGAGACAATGGTGGAAGCATACTAAATGGAATGAGCATCTCAATACACAAATGAAAACCTTGATGGTTACAATTAAGACTTTTCATAAGTGGTCAAGCACAAGAGAAATAAGCAAAGAGTCACTCTAATTCAGGAGCAACAACACCATAACCAAAAGGAAATTATAGGATATAATAAAGGTCATAAGAATGCGTACAATTATCCCTACCTATGGTGGAACTGACTACATTTCACATAGACAATCCACGAGGGTGGATAAAAAATATAGAAGATTTTTTAAACTACATTTCACTCCAATTCACCAATGGATTAAGATTGTTTCACTATATTTGGAAGACACATAAAAAGTATGGTATGAAGAGTTCTTACTAAGAAACCATGACTTAGCCAATTAGAAAGAATTTATACGAGCTGTTTGTGTGAGATTTGGTAGTAAAAAGGATGTGGTGGAAGAATTCATTAGGTTAGTATAGAAAAAAAAGTGGATGAGTGTGTTGAAAGGTTTAAGGAACTCAATTCTCTGATGAGTACCTTGAATTGCACTATATCTCAAGTTTTGTTAGTGGCCTAAAAAATGATATCAAACCAACATTGAAGATATTAAAGCCTAGAACACTAATATAAGTAATTAACCAATTAAGGTGGAAAGGAGAATATAATTATAGTTAAGAAGAAAAGAATGGTATAAAAAATAACTTATTCTTTAAACAATAGAAGATCACTAGGTAACATACCCTTTAAAACTTCTAGCAATGCAAAAACTAATTTATCATTTAGGGAAAAACTTATGCCTGAGTCATTATATGAACAAAAAAGAATGTTAGGTCAATGTTTTAGATATGGGGAAAGGTTTATACCAAGCCATCAATATAAAAAAAAAAAACTTGAATATGATGGAAGGTGAAGAAGAAGAAGATGATGATGAAGAAAGAGGAGGAGAAGAATATTTTTTAGAAGTAAATAAGGGAGTTAACAATGGAATTATGGATGAGGAGGATTAAGATGAAAGTTGTGGGTTATCCCTTAATACATTAGCTGAAAGTTATATGTCTAATACAATAAGAATAAAAGGTAGTTGTCAAAACAAGAATCTCATTATTCTTATAGATAGTTGTAGCACTCATAGTTTTATCGATGAACATGTGGTAAAAGAGATCAAAACTGCCATAAAAAGAACTATTGTACTAGCAGAAACTATAGCCAATAACAACGTCTTGAGGTGTAATGTTTTATGTTTAAAATTTATATGGTTGATGCAAGGACATAAATTTCATGCGGATATAAGAGTGTTGAAGTTAGGGAGGTGTAATACGGTGTTAGGAGTGGATTGGTTGATTACTCACCAATCCTAATTGACTTTATTAATTTGAAGTTGTTATTTAGAAGGAAAAAAAAATAAGGATGATTGAACTAAAAAGAATTTATAGATAATTTTTACATCAAAGGTATAAAAGAATTTGAAAGAGGTAATATGTGGCTTTGTTGGTCAGGTTTTCTCAATGGAAATTGAAGGAGGACCAGGGAAAAAGAAAATGAATTCTAAGGTTAGGGCTTTGTTAAATGAATTTGAATAAGTTTTTGATGAATCAAAGTAATCACCTCCAGTAATAACCTTGGATCATAGAATTCCTTTGATTCCAAGTGTTAAACCAATAAACATCAACCCCTATAGAAGTTCTTATGTCCATAAGGAGGGATAGAAAGAATGGTGAAGGAAAGGTTGCTTAATAGGGTGATTCAACATATCACCAATCATTTTGTTTCTCTAGTACTACTAGTTAAAAAAAAACAATAATTAGATATTTTATATTAACTATAGGCAGTTGATAATTAAAAACAAGTTTTTAATATCTCTGACTGACAATCTAATGAATGAGTTATATGGATCATAATTCTTCTCTAAACTAAGGTATGGATATCACCAAGTAAGGATGCATGCAGATGACATTGAGAATAAAACATTCAAAACTCAACATGGATATTATAAGTTCAAAGTGATCACTCTTCCTTTTTTCCACTTTGGTAGGTCACCCATTATAATGAGACCATTATTTTTTCTGATTAGGTCACCCATTACAATGAAACCATTCTCTGTGTTTTGTTTTACCTGGGTAGGTCACCCATTACAATGAGACCATTCTTCCACCTAGGTAGGTCACCCATTACAATAAGACCACTCTTTCATCTTCCACTTGGGGAGGCCATCCATTACAATGAGACCATTTTTTCATTTTTTTTTTCCTTTTTTCTATCTGGGTAGGTCACCCATTACATTGAGACCACTTTCAAAACCTTCACATTTTTTTTCATTTGGGTAGGTCACTCATTACAATGAGACCACTTTTCACAGACTTTGGTTCTGGTTAAAGAGGATCGCTAGAAGGAATCTTAGGTTAGCCTAACCACACACAAATTCTAGCTTTGATTGAAGGGAGTCACCATATGGGATTTCAGGATGACTGAGCTACATACCGACTTTGGTTCTGGTAAAAAGGGATTGCCAAATGGAATCTCAGGTTAACCGAGCCGCCAATGTTATCTTAGTTTGGAAAAAAATGAGAAAAACCCTACCACTAGGAAATTCTCAAAAGAAAAAAAAAAGGTTCAAACCCTGCTATCAGGAAGAACAATTTTAGGTTTTGGTTAAAGGAAGTCGCCAGATGAGATTTCAGGTTAACCCAACCGAAGACAGAATTCAAAGGATCGCCAGATCAGGATCTCAAGATGACCAAGTTGCACATAGTTTTGATCATTAGTTTCAGGTTGAAAATGATTGATATAAAGATAGAGTTTCAGATCAACCAAACTTTGAGAAGATCAATTCAGTTTTGTTTATCTTTACAAAACTTACTGTGCAAATCTTTGCTCTGTAAGCATTATAAAGAGGGGGACAATTGTCATAACCCATTTTTAGGTTATTCCCAAATTCATTTTTTTTCTAACCTTAGAAAAGAAAACTAAACTAAACTAAAACAGTGTCATTTTGAACGGCACTATTCTACTTCTTCCCCTGCACACACAAAATCAAGGGAAGAAGAGATTGTATCCCCTGTATTTTCCCGCTCCCCCTCTCTCCCACTTGCACAAATCCTAACATAGTCCACGCCCCTTATCTACCGCCATGATGAAGATTGGACAGGGAAGCCATACCCTGCAGGCGGCTGAGGGGACTTCACAAAGATGCCTCAGCCACCCTACCCTGGATTGGATAGAGGCAGGGTAGTTCATCTCTCCTCCTACCTATAAATACGGGGGAAGAAAGCAGAACAAAGAGGGAAAATTTTTGAAGAATGAACTGAAGATTTAAGAGAACCAGAGAAAAAAAAAAAGAAAGAAGAAGGAAGGAAATAACAAGGGAAAGCCGGGAAAGATTTGAAAATAGGGAGGAGTTTGTTTTAAAATAGAGGGAGAACAACCATTACATCGTAGCAGCTGCCACCATTACTCTCCATAGCCACCTAAATCACTAGTGCCACCAAAAACCGCCATTATGATCCACCAAGAATAAGAGCACCACCACGAAGCCACTACAAAGATTGGAGAAACCTTGTTGACAGAGGGAACAAAAAAAACAAGGAAGAAGAGACAAAGAGAAGCAGGAAAGAAAAGGAGAATAACCATCGCGAACCACCTGTCGTCCACATAGCCACCACCAGCTGCCACTATCCTCCCAGTTGTCAACAATAACACCTTCACCATAAGAAACAAAAGAAACAGAGAAGTAGAGGGGACAGAAACAAAAGAAAGAAGCAACACAAAATAGAAGAAAGAAAAGAAGGAGTTGTCTACCACTTCCAGCAACACCACTAACGACAATAGCCATCGTAGGTCAACCCTCCTCCCCTATCTTTTATTCTTTTTCTGCTTCGCCACCTCGGTCTCCACTATTTTGCTAATGAACAGTGTAGAGTGAATTATAATTCACTTACCACTATTCACATAGCATGTTAACAGTGGAAAGCTGATATTCATGGTAAGGCCAATTTTGGCCCAGGCTGAATAGCTGGGCTAAGCCGGCCCACGTCAAAATAGTTGGTTTGGGTTCAATAAAAAAAATAAAAAAAATCTTTTCAAAAAAATTTGTGATTGCCCTGTATGTTTTTGTCTCAATTTTGTATAATATTGGTTTGTATTTTTATATCATAAAGATACAAATCCAGTATTAAATACCTGGTTTTCGTTAAAACATTGCAAAAATTATATATATAAAGTCTTGTTTTCATGCATACGGCCAAGTCTCTCTAAAAATTCATATCGTATTTTCATATAATAAAGAAAATTTTTCAAAATATTTTAGCATGCATTTTGGCTTTAATAATCAGTTTATTAAAGTCACAAGAACTAGACCAATATTTCAAAAACAAAAAAATATTTTGTTTTCTTTTAGTATCTGGGATTACGAATTTATTTATAAAACGTATTCCCGATATTAAAAAGGTATTCCTTTTGATGACACAAAACTGCTAGGTTTTTACCCGAGAAGATAAGGATCTCCTTACTGAGGAGGACTTTTCTTAAACCTTAGACAAACCAACAATTAGAAAACACGATAACACCTTAACTTTTATCAGACAATTAAACAATGCAGCTTACCTTAGGTAGGGCGTATTTGGGGTGCTAATACCTTCCCTTTACGCAACCAATCCCCGTGCCCGATCTCTGAGACCAGTTAGGGTTTTTAGTGATCAAAATACTAGGTGGCAACTCTCATTCCATTTTCCATTGATAAAAGACAAGAAACCCTTGTCTCCCTATATTTGTTAGATAGATGGGTATATACACATATACCTGAGAGTGGATGAGTCACCGCAACGCCGCACACATGCGACATGGATCACAATTCTTCTCTAAACTAGATTTGAGGGTGAGGATGCATGTAGATAACATTGAGAAGACAACATTCAGAACTCAACGTGGACATTATAAGTTCAAAGTGATGCCTCATAAGCTTACAAGTGCACCTACAATATTAAAAAGTCACATATAAGTATTAGAACTTTTTCTAAGGAAATTTATGTTGATTTTCTTTGATGATATTTTGTATATAGCTTAACTTTAGAGTCACATATCAGTCATCTTAGAATTGTGTCGAAAACATTAAAAAGTCATTAGTTGTTTACCAGGTAATCTAAATGCTCATTTTATAAATCTAAAATTGAATATTTAGGACATATTTTATCAGCTAAAGGGGTTGCAATAGATCTTAGAAAGATTGAATCTATAAGGAATTGGTTTACTCCTAAAACAGTACTAAAGCTTGAAGGATTTATTGGGTTGGTAGGGTATTATAGAAAGTTTTTAAGAGGATTTTGAATTATAAATAGGTCATTGACTGAATTGCTAAAGAAGAACAATTTAAAATGGGATAGTAATACACAAAAAGCTTTTGAGGAGCTTAAAACAACCTTGTCTGAAGCCCCAGTACTTTGTATTGGCTAATTCTGGGAAGCTTTTTATCTTGAAAACTTATGCCTGTGCAACAAGACTAAAAGCAGTTCTTAATAAAAAAGGAAGACCATTAGCATTCCTAAGCAAGGCTTTATTTTTAAAACATTTGGGGTTATCAATTTATGAGAATGAGTATTTGGCCATCTTAATTGTGGTAGAAAGATAAAGACATTATTTAGAACATGATCAAATTGTCATAAAAAATGATCATAAAAGTTTGAGATATTTAATTAATAAAAAGATTAAATTAAAAGGATAGGACTAACAAAAATATTGGCATTGCGATATTAGATTTATTATCGAAAAAAAATAAAACAAAGCTACTGATGCATTATCAAAGAAGTAGCAATTGATAATAAGAAGTTAAACATGGAAAACCAAGGCAGTCTAAATGTAATTTTAGTAATAGTACCATCTTGGTACAATAAGATGATGAATACTTGTAAGCATGATCCTTGATTATAAGAAGTCATTACTAGCAAAATATTAAGTGCAGATAGTTAGCCTGAATACAGTCTAAATAGATGGAATATTGAGATATAAAGGAAGGATTGTTATTAAAGAGAATACGAATATGAGAGATAAGGTGATCAAAATTGCTCATGATTCTTGTATTGGATGTCATGTTAATGTTCAAAATTCATATAGGAGGCTTAAAGTTGTATTTTATTGGCCTATGATGAAAAGAAGGGTGAAATAATATATGGAAGAGTATATAAATCTTGTGTTGAATAGCAAAGATTTTAGTTGAAAAACAATGAATAAAGGAAAAAATTTTATGACTAAAGAGAAAAATCTCTAGTAAATTAGTTAAAATCTTGGGTAAGAAAATAAATATAAATCTATACAAAAAATATATTGATGATTGGAGTTTTAATGAAAATATCATATAGGCTATAAAATGAGTGGAATTGTCATAATTATGGAGAAAAATCCTTCTCCCTCTCCTTAAAAACCTGTCGACAATTGATGAAGAGGAAAGCTTGGGAATTTTGTTTTCTCTCTTCCTTTCTTCTCTAAATCCTCAAGATCTTATAGTTTGGAAGTATATTAAAGGTGTTATACCGATAAACCAAATTAAACTAATGAACCATAGAGAGAGGAGGGAGGGAGAGAGAGAGAGAGTTTGTCTTCGAGAGAGAATTGAGCAATTGAGGAGAAAGTGAGGAATCTTTGGAAATTGTTGTAAAGACTTATAAAATTGGATAAATTAGTTATGGTAAGAGGTTTCTATCCAATTAATTTCAACTGTTTACTTGATTTTAGTTAGGGGATTGAAAATTCCAAGTTTTTAAGTTTTAAGGCTTATGCAAAAATTAAAGAGAAATGTAAATTTGTGTTACTTCTTGAGTAATGCTAATGTTTATTACATGATTAAGGACTATATAGGAGGAATTAAAAACCATTTATGGGGAAATTAAGGAGGGCATTAGTAACCGACCATGAATTAAAAATTTAGGGAAATTGAAATGCGAGTAAATTGTGTTGTTTTTGGCATTCTAATGATGTTGAAAATGATTATGATTGATTGTGAGTGTTGTAAGGTAGATTACTACAAGTTTAGGTAATGTTATCATATGTGCTTGATATAATGATAGAAATGTGAAAGATTAGACAAATTATATTGAAATTAATGTTCTTATGATATTATGGATATTGTGTTTGGAATAATAATGGAATTGTGTTTGAGCTTAATTGAGATTCATGTGAGATAAAAACGTTTAAACATTGAGTTATTTTTGTTATTTTTGTAAAGGGTAAAAAGAAAAGTATAAAAAGAAATGATGAAATTATGTATTATTAGTGTTCTAATGATGAGATATGCTTAGAATTATTTGGGAAGTGTAATTAAATGGTTATCTATATTGGGTTGCGGGTTAACAAGTTGATGATATGAAAAATGAGAGATACATGTTAGATGTAAAATGGTACTAAAGAATATGTGAAATTAGGGATAGCAAGAGGTACTCATGGATCGGGTTTTGCAATATCTATACATGAAATTAATTTTTTTACTTGAACATGATTGGGTATAAATGAAACCTGACCTAATCAGATTTTGGGTATCCATCGGGCATCCCAAACCAAAATTTTCTTTTGTCAATTCAATGACAAACAGAAATAAAGAATCTTTTACCATGAAAAGCCAAATTACATCCAACAAAATCCAAAACCACATTTTAAATCTATTCCAATGAATTACAAAATAACTCATCTCAACCTTGAAACATAGACAAGGGATGCTAAAGAAAAAAAAGTAAAATTATACAAAATAATTCATCTTAACCCTAGAACAAGATAAGACACACTAAAAAAAAAAAAAAAACCAAGTAACAACATCTCTAGCAGACCATTTCCTTACAACATTGTTTCAACTCTCAAACTCATAACTCTTCTAAATGCATCAACTTCTTTGAAAAGATCAACCCCCACCCCTTTTTTTTTCATCAACTCCTCAACACATTTAGCCAACAACTAACCATCTTCCTTCTCACTCTCTAATAACTTCTTTAAATGGCATTCAACATCATTTTTATAACTAACAACCCAAACAATCCCCAAATAACACAAAAAAAAATAAATAATGAAAGGATCCATGATCTCTAAGCAAGATTCCAACCTTCTAGCTTCAACAGGGTCATTAGAGGATAAGTTGAAGAGATGAAGTAAAGAAATAAAGTGGAAAAGAAAGAAGAATATTGAAGATAGAAGAAGCAACTAGAGAGGAAAGATAGTTAAATGTGAAACAAACCCTAAATTTTTAATTTGTATATGCTCGGTAAAAATGTAATTTTTTCAAACTCTCAAGATATTATATATTAATGTGGTTCAGGTCGAGTTTAGGTAAAGTTTTGGGTCGAGCAGGGTAGTATCCATACCCTACTCCTAGAAATGTTATGTTATTTGCTGATTATTTCAAATTTGATCTTCAAATTTTTTATTGCTATATATTTTGTTTTGAATTTTTTTTGAATTTTATTTCTTAGAATTTGATTTTTATATTTATTTTGGACAGAAATCACTTTTCAAAAGTTGTAAAAAATTTAGAAATGTAATGTTATTTGCTGACTATATCAAATTTGATCCTCAAACTTTTGATTGCTATATATTTTGTTTTGATTTTTTTTTTCAATTTCATCTTTTAGAATTTGATTTAATTTGATTTTTGTATCAACTTTGATTTTTATTTTTCTGATTGTTATTTGCTTTTCTTTTATTATTTTTTTAATTAAAATTTTTTATCTATCAAATTTGGTCCTTATTCTTTTAATTATTATTTATTTTATTTGAAATAATTTATAAAATTATAATTATTTTTTTTAATTTCATCATCTTTCAACTTTATATCTATCAGATTTGATTTCTATAATTTTTATTACTATTTATTTTATTTAAGATAATTTATAAAATTAGATATTTTTTTTCAATTTCATTCTCATTTAATTTTTTAATATATAAGATTTGTTTCCTCATTATTTTAATAAATTTAAAAAATAATAAAATATTAATAAATTATTTTTTTTAATTTTTTTCATGACATAACTAAATAGTAGAAAATGTATTTCAATTCATTTTTCATGACATATCTAAATACTGAAGAAAAAATTTATTTTAATTTTTTTTATGACATAACTAAATACTGAAAAATATATTTCAACTTATTTTTCATGACATAACTAAATACTATAAAAAAAATTAACTTATTTTTTCTACACTATCAAATATTAAAAAAATAATTTATTTTTTAAAAATTTATTTTTTAAAAAAAAATTCACAAACAAACCGATGTAAAAGTATTTTTTTAACCCTTCACTCTCTTAAACCCTAATAAAGCCTTTGAAATCAGTTTTCTTCGTTCTCTCTTCCCACCGCCTTTTCCTACCAGTAGCTCCTGAGTTGCTTCACCTCTGTTTTTCACGCGCAACCGCCACTTCCACCATCAATTAAGCAAACCCACTTGTTAAAACTTTCATTTTTCAATTGAACCTATAATCAACCACCTAAAGTTCAAAACTTTAAACAAAAAGAGAGGGAGACAATGGCAGAGGTGAAAGAAGAAGTGAAGAGTTTTAAGGACTTAGGAATATGTGATCAATTGGAGAAAGAAGAAGTGAAGAGTTTTAAGGACTTAGGAATATGTGATCAATTGGTTGAAGCATGTGATAGTTTGGGTTGGAAAAACCCAACAAAGATTCAAGTTGAAGCTGTTCCTCATGCCCTTGAAGGTATAATTTATTAACCTTTTCTTTAACGATTGTTCTTTTTTTTTTTTTTTAACAAATTAGGCGTTTTGATTTTGTTTGTGACTTTTAATGGGTGTATATATATATATATATACAGGCAAAGACTTGATTGGTTTAGCACAGACTGGTTCTGGTAAAACTGGAGCTTTTGCTTTACCTATATTACAAGCTTTACTTGAATCTTCACAGAAATCTGTTCAACCTTTCTTTGCCTGCGTTCTCTCCCCTACAAGGTTGGTTTTCTAGTAAGTCATGTTTTTGAAGCTGTTGTTGTTTTCCTTTCTTTTTTGTTGTGTTAAGTGTTGGAAATAATAAACAAGTTGTTCTGTTTTGTTGGTTGTTTTTGTTTCTGAAAGGGAGTTGGCAATTCAGATTGCCGAGCAATTTGAAGCTTTAGGATCTGGGATTGGTTTGAGATGTGGCGTGGTAAGTTTTCACTTTCCATATTATTTGAATTGGTGCTCTTGTCGTTGTCTACACATTGTCCACTCAACTTTGATGGTAAACTTTATTTGCGTTCTTTTTTTTTTCTCTGCTGTTTCTTTGCTTTTAATAGCTTGTCGGAGGTGTGGATATAGTGCAACAGACTCTTATCCTTGCCAAAAGACCACATATTGTTGTAAGTATTTATTTTTGTTGTTATTTGTAAGTAAAATTCAAATTGCTCCCTTGTAGAACTAATTGAATAAGGGATTTTTTATGATGAATTTATTTAATCATGAATGATTGGTTATCAGTTTCTTTCATCATTTGTAGGTTGCAACACCTGGACGCCTGTTGGATCATCTGTCAAATACCAAAGGTTTTTCTCTTCGTACATTGAAGTATTTGGTACGTTCATTTTTCTGTCCTTGTGCAAGCCATTAGATTCTCAAGTTTCTTTTGCATTGTTCTTTTTTTGGAAAATATCCTTGCTTTGTGTTGAATTGATTGGATGTTTTCCTGGTTGTATGCATTTTGACCAGGTCCTAGACGAGGCAGACAGGTTACTGAATGAAGAGTTTGAGAAATCCCTAGATGAAATTTTAAATGTTATTCCACGGGATCGAAAAACATATCTGTTTTCTGCAACCATGACAAAAAAGGTTAGTAGTACATATGCATGCACAATTCTTTTGTTTATTTTGATCCAAGTCCTTGCATAAGTTAAACCTCTGAGGCTTACTATGCATTTTGCAAAATTTTGAGGTTAACCCTTTTTCTGGATTTTTCTCATGTATGATATGCAATAAAGTGAAAGGGTATTTGCATATGGATCTTAAAAGTGTGAGAAGAAGAACAGCTGATGTAATATTGGCAATTTAACAATAGTTAGATGGTATCATTAGTTCAAGAAATAAAGGCGTATGGGATTGGTAGCATAAAGAAGGGAGAGATAAATTAATGAGGGAATACTGAAAGTTTGATCAAGTTCTCTTCTTTTTACAGGTGAAGAAGCTCCAAAGAGCTTGTTTGAGAAATCCTGTTAAGGTATGATAACAATACCTCCACCCTTATTTATTCTTCCCACTTGTTTTCCTTATTGTTTTGGTACTATGTGTCATCTTTCAATTCTTTCAGATTGAAGCAGCATCAAAATATTCCACTGTTGACACTCTGAAGCAGCAATATCGTTTTGTTCCTTCTAAACACAAGGTCTGCCCTGTCTCCATTGTTTGGCATTACTTCATATGATACTGCAAAAGAAAGACTAAATTTATAAGCAAGTATATACTTTTGATGTTTGACACTGATACAATGGAAATTCAACTTATTTGTATGCTCATTATGGAGTTTGTCTTGGCAAACATTTTTATTCAAGGAAGGATCCTATCAGTTTGTATGAGGTTATAAAAAATATTGGATCTAATGTCTTTGAAAAATTTGCTGGGATTCTATTCTGTGGGCCTGTGAAGGCTGTCTCTGAAGATTCTTAAAAAAAAGAACAGGTGCATTTCTGTTTTTCTTCCCAAATTATGTTTCCATATTGGTATAAAAGAGAATTTGTGACGTCCAATTTGTCTGATACCTATATTCAGATGTCTTGGAATTTTTTTGATTTCGAAAGGAAAGGAGGAATTTTTTTTTGAACTCCTAACTTTCTAATCTTCCGCCAAAAAAAGTATGGGTTCCTGGATCTTGTTTTCTATACAATATCTGCATAGAAAGATCCTCCTTATATTGGTACGTGTTTTTCCAAAAATATATTGTACAAGGTGTACATTTATCATCAAAATGCAATATTCTTTTTGTAGATCTATGGTTGCATGCCCCAATTTTTTGCTAATCGAGTGCATGCCTTAGGACTTGTGAACTATGTGGTATTGTTGAGCTGATATTTATTGGCTTCATGCTTCACACACTAGATAACTCAATGTGTGTAGAAATTTGTTATTTAATGTATTTCTGATGTCTCAGTCAAGAATTGCTTCCAGTTGTTTTAGTTTTTCTTTTGCCATAGTTCTCAATGTTACTCTTATATTTGCTTCATTTTTCATGCTTACAGGATTGCTATCTTGTATACATTCTGACTGAAATGTCCAATAGTACTGCCATGGTTTTCACTCGAACATGCGATGCAACTAGCTTTTTGGCTTTGGTTCTTCGAAATCTTGGTCTAAGGGCCATCCCTATTAATGGTCACATGAGTCAGGTACAAGCACCTCAACGGTAGTGTTTTGTGCTTGATTTTGCTCCATTTGTGAAGATCAGTTTTTTTTATCCCCACTTCAATTCCTTACTTAAATGGCGATTACTAGATCTGCACTCGCTTTGTTAATCAAAAGTTTGTGGCAGCCAAAGAGACTTGGAGCCTTAAACAAGTTCAAGGCAAGGGAGTGCAATGTTCTAATATGCACTGATGTGGCAAGTAGGGGACTTGACATTCCATCTGTTGATATGGTTATAAACTACGACATCCCCTCAAACTCTAAGGTTAGATCTGCTAGTTCTGTGTGGATTCATACAAGAATACATTTAGAGTGCCATGTTTTAGACCTAGGTTCTGTTTGCATTGAATTATGAAAAATGACTTTTGACTGTGAGTAAAGTAGAAGTATGTTAATATTCATAAATAACTTGTGACAAAAGTGAGTATAGTAGAAGTATGTTTGGTAAGAATTGACTCAACAACTTTTATGATGAAGAGAAGTAATATAAGTTTGAATCAATAAGTTAGAAGTTATAAATTGAACTATTGATTGAAGTGTTGTTTGGCATTGATGTGTTTTTAAAGGACGCTTTTAGCTAATAAAAGCAATGTTTGGTTGATACATGCTTTGGTTCGAAATCTAAACGTGTCACTTTAAAAGAAAATTGCGTTGCATTTGAAACAAGGCAGGGTATCCCTTGCAAAGCACATTTTCTTATTGTGAGGTTTAGTTTTTTTAATAAAAACAACAATTTTCTCCTCTCTTTTGAGTTACACTTCCCAAATATTCCAGTGTATTACATAATCATATTTCAAAATCTTTTTTTTATATCATTGATTAGAAGATGTGCCTATATATATATATTATCACCTTATTCAAGTTTTTTGTTTTTTAGTTTTGTTTTTTTTTTCTTCAGAACTTGAGAATTACTCACATAAAAAATATATTCACATGTTATGTTAGTTTAAGAACTCACAAGTCATTTAATTCAAATTAAATGTATCTGTTTAGATGTTTTTATTATGGTCCTTATTGGTCATTTTATATCCCAAAAACACAACAATAGAATTTAACCAAACACTATTTAGCTACTTTAAATATTTATAAGCACAACACAATAACTAGTTATCAAACATTGCTTATGTCTCACAACACGAAACGAGATAGCAAAGCATAGCACAACAATACCTAACAGACCCTAAATCGAAACTTTGACTCAATTTTGTTATGACTTTTTTATTCAAGTCAAAAGTTGTTTCTAAGTCAAAAGTTAAAAAACAACTTAAATCAATTTGCGAAAGTCATACCAAACAGAACCCTGATTTCCAACTCTTATCAATATAGCATGCTGTATTAGAGATCTAGTTTCTCAACAATTTCTCTGCAGTAGACAAGTTCTGATCTATACTATCACTGTTCTCATGTTATTTCTTAATTTAAAAAAAAAAGACAAAAAGAAAGAAGAATCTTCCTTAGATTCCTCCCTCATGCACACTCAAGCTTCTAATTTTTCCCCATCTATTTTTCTGATATGGCTCATTATGTTGTGTTGTGTATCTGAACTTTTTCATCCGTGCACCTAATATTAGTGGTTTTAGTAGACAAAAAAAAGGAGTCATATCAAGACAATCACCTTTCTGATTCTCAATGTGTTGCAGGATTATATTCATCGCGTTGGCAGAACTGCTCGTGCAGGGCGATCTGGGGTTGCAATCTCACTAGTAAATCAGTATGAACTGGAGTGGTATCTACAGATAGAGAATCTTATAGGTAAAGCTTGACACTGCAATTTTGTTTATGGGAGGCATTTTTAAACAAGTGCTTTAGAGGCTAAACAGTTATGCAATGTTACAGGTAAAAAACTGCCTGAGTTTCCCGCTCAAGAGGAGGAGGTCTTGATGTTGTTGGATCGTGTTATTGACGCGAAAAGAATTTCTCACACGGTATTTATTAACTTGCTCAAGATCATTGCTACTGTCATTGGTGTTGTTTTTGCTGATATTCATATTAGAATAACTTGTGATCATACACATCTGCAGAAACTTAAAGAAGGTGGGGGTAAGAAGAGGAGGGGTGGAGAAGACGAGGAAGAAGACGATGTCGAAAAGTATTTAGGCTTCAAGCACAAGAAGTCCAAGAAGTTTAAGAAAGGAGACAAGCAACACGACAAGTGAATGTACACAGTTTTGGATGTTTATATAGCGTTTCCCCATTTGCTCTTATGTTTGTCAGATTGCTTGATGAGAAAATTGTCATTAGATTTCGTAGTGAGAAAATTTTGGTTTTTAATATTTGTAGATTTAAGTTATTCTGTGTTCTTTTACTAATGATATTCTATTCTCACATGTATTTGGAGATGGTTTATAACATGATGAACCAGCACAACATAAATTTGTTTTAACTTTTCTCGACTCTCCTGACTTCGAAAGGCATATTTAGTTGCTCACATTTAAAATAAATGAAAAAAAAAAAAAATCCTTTCCTATGGCTAAGCACTTGCTTTTGTATCCAAAGACATCATGTTATATATTAAATCGAACTGTTATCATGGATATGGTTTTAGTTATCATGGATGTGATAAAACCATGGCTTGAATTAAAAAAAATTAATCCAGAGAATAATTAAATGATGATTAAATGGTGACATTAAATTACTATTTTAAATTTATAAACTGCATTATAAAATAATAATTATCTTATAAAAAATAAATTAAAACAAATTAATTCTATAGAAAACCAAATATACTGAATCGATCATGTTTATGATACAAGTTATAAATTATATTTATTTTTTAATTTTTTTATTTAATTATATGATAATAATAAAAAAATATTAAACATCGTCTTCTGGAATAATAGCCTTGCACAACTAATACTGTCGAACTGATAATATTATCTTTTGGCCTTGCAATTAGGGGAAGAAATTCAGGCCAGAGTAGAACTTTCTATTACTTTCAATCTAAAACTCAGCAGCAGCACTGTTGTTAGTTTTGGTAGAACATTGTTGAAATATTGAGCATGCAAGACAATTGGATAAACAGCAAAACAAGATTTCTCCTGGAGTCATCTTGCATGGCCTACCACGGGCACATGTGTTCTTGCTCTAGTAGTGCTGCAACTTCCTTCATTTATTTCGAGTGTTGTTCATCTTAGAGCTTTGCTTGTGTTAATTAAAAATATATTTTCAAATCAAAATTATTTCACAAAATAATCCAAGAACATGAAATTCTCCGGTGAACCAAAACCCAACTGAACTAAACCTTTGACAAAAAAAAAAATGAAAATGAACCATAAATAGCAACCCAATCTTGTTTCGTGATCAAACCATGAGAAGTCCAAACACACAAACGGTTGCCTACCTTTCCAAAGCACACCCAAAATTCAATGCCTCTAACCCATCCCAGTTAGACTACTCTTCCTACATGAAAAGCTTACAACTTTGCATTGAAACGAAAGCTCAAAAACCAGGCCATTTGATTCACAACCAACTTTTAACAAACGGGCTTGCTTCAAATCTTCACCTAAGCACCAAATTAATCATGTTATACTCAAAACTTGGTGATACAGTCAGTGCACGAAAGGTGTTCGATAGAATGCCTGAAAGAACTGTTGTGTCATGGTCTGCTCAGATTTCTGGGTACTCACAAAATGGGTGTTACCAAGATGCATTATTGGTGTTTTTAGACATGCTTAGAGCAGGTTTTAAGGCCAACCAGTTTACTTATGGGAGCGTGTTACGCGCATGTACTGGTTTGAGGTGTTTGCAGAGAGGGATGCAAATACAAGGGTGTCTCGAGAAGAGTAGATTTGCTAGTAATCTGATCGTGCAAAGCGCTTTGCTTGATTTGCATTCCAAGTGTGGAAAGATGGAGGATGCTTGTTACTTATTTGGAATGATGGAAGAAAGGGATGTTGTTTCTTGGAATGCAATAATTGGCGGATATGCTGTTCAGGGTTTTTCTGGTGATTCATTTCGAATGTTTCGTTCGATGATGCAAGAAGGTATCACTATTTTTATTTAAAATCTTGAAAGAAAACGTTTTGTCTTTGTTATATTTTCGTTTGTGTGGGTTTTTCTCTGATATACTTGAAATACAAGCACTCAATAGGTATGAGCCCTGATCTTTTCACCTTTGGGAGTGTTTTAAAGGCGTCCGGTATGGCTAGTGATGTCATCAGAGTCCGCCAAATACATCAATTGATCATCCAACTAGGTTATGGATCACATATTTCTTTGAGTGGTTCGCTAATTGATGCGTATGCAAAATGTGAAAGCTTAGCAAGTGCTCATTGCTTATATAAAAGTATGCCAGTGAAAGATATGATATCTTGCACGGCACTGATGACTGGATATGCACGGGACAGTAACTACAGTAGCAAGGCCCTGGATTTGTTCAAAGAAATACAGCAGATGCACATGAAGATAGATGATGTTATATTATGCTCCATGTTTAATATATGTGCTAACATATCATCTTTGAGTGTGGGAAGACAAATCCATGCTCTTGCCTTAAAATGTAAACCCACTTATGATGTGGCCATGGGAAATGCTCTTATTGATATGTATGCAAAATCTGGAGAGATTAAAGATGCTAACCGTGCTTTCAATGAGATGGAGGAGAAAAATGTGATTTCATGGACATCATTGATTACTGGATATGGGAACCATGGACATGGACATGAAGCAATTGCCCTGTTTAAAAAGATGGAATACGAAGGTTTGAAGCCAAATGACATTACATTCTTATCTCTTCTCTTTGCTTGTAATCATTGTGGATTGACAGGCGAAGGATGGGAGTGCTTCAACAACATGATCAGCAAATACAATATCCTACCGCAAGCTGAACATTTTTCTTGCATGGTTGATCTTTTTGCACGTGGAGGACTGTTGGAAGAAGCTTATAATTTGATAAACAAGATGAATATCAAACCTAATGCCTCGCTTTGGGGTGCCATTCTTGGTGCATGCTACATCTATGGCAATATGCCCCTTGCAGAAGAAGCAGCCATACATCTTTTCAAAATGGATCCAGAAAATTCAGTGAACTATGTTGTTTTAGCAGACATATATGCTGCAGCTGGTTCATGGGATAACGCTTGGAAGATGAGAAAATTAATGGAAGAAAGAAATTTAAAAAAGGCTCCTGGGTACAGTTTTATACCTTCCATTCCACAATCAAGTTGAGAAGTCAAACTCATATTTGTCTTAATGTTTTGATTGTCTTGTGAGAGGAAGTGGGTATTTTGTTTCAAACACCGGGATCTTAATTAAGTTGATAACAGAATAAGCGAGAGCTCTTGTTTTATCTTATAATACTATAAATAATGTGAACAAGAGCCCACATTCCTCTTCCTGGTTTGCTTCTTGGTGACCGAAAGAGGCTTAAGGACATCAAAGCAGTCTAGTAAAGTACTTTTGGTTCACATTCTCATGCTCCCGAGCTTCTCAACACTGAGGTATATGCCATCAACTTTTGTTTTTCTTACCATGTTCAAGATGAGTGAAAAGAACTTTTAGTACTTGTATATAGATATCTACCTGTTTATCTGAAGTTTATACTTTTAGGTATTCCTTGCGTATCATCTTCTTGAAGAAGAAACCCTTTGAAAGATAAGGAATTGGAACTTTGAGTGTTCAAGACGGAAGAGCTCAACCTTTCTTTTTGCTAGCACTGGTGCATGGAGGAGGGCCTGGAGGCCTTTATATTTTGCCCATGGATCAAATAATGAACTACAATATTCTGACCAAGTCCAATATTAGAATTTGAATTCTGGTGTCAAAATTTCTAGATATGTCATATTGGGAAGTCTTATATATTTTTTCAACATGATAAATTACAGTTTTCCTTTAGTTGAGGAGTTCAGTTCTGAATCAGGTAGCAATTTGTTTCCTGTCATTGAAGCCTTTTGCAGAGAACCTGCTTGATTTTCACCCAGCTTTTTATGCCAAGTTCTTGAAGAAATTACAATTGAGAGGAAGTTCTTGCAGGGAATAGAGAAGGGAGTGCTTGCTGTGAAAAGAGAATGATATGAAACTGCCAGCCCTAGTCCTGTGCTTCATTCAACATTTAAAGGCGGAGACATCTCAAGTAACTACTGTTCAGTTATTAGATAGAAGCCAATCTCAAGTAAGCAACCCTGCTTTCAATTGGAATTAGGATGTCACATGTCTAGTTTCTTTAGTTTGGCCTAAGATAATTAGCTGATTAAGTAATTTACATCGGATTGTTTATAGGAAAGGTGAGTCAGTTGAGCAATTGAAAATCTTGGAGTGTATGCCAAGGTGCTAAAAGAATCCCAAAACAGAAAAAGAGAAGTAATAGAATAGCTAAAGTATTTTCCTTATTTTGGTAGTTTTGTTGTATGATCCATAATAGTGAGGCAACATGCAATGGCATTCGAAAGGCATTTGACCTAGAAAGGCCTACTTTTTTTTTGCTCTTTGTAATTATGTCCTGTTTTTTCATCTTCTAAAGAGTTATTTACCCAGTAACTTCGCCTATGATATCACTTGTCTCCAGGATACTATCAGGTATAACCACATCTAACAAACATGGACCAGGAGCCTCTTAACATCTTAATTGTGTTGCCAAGTTCTCCTTACCCTGTCACAAGTGCAGCTGGTATTTCACAGGCTTCTGCAAATTCAACATGTCCAATGTCTTTAAGTCCTTCAATGGAGCATCCAAACAAGAATGTCCTCGCTGGGACTTTCTGAATCCATCTTGGCATTCATCATCCTTACGTAGATGCTGACAATTAAAAACAAAGATTTTAATTGGAAGGTTTTGTACTTGAATTGTTACTAGTATCGAAGATTCATTATAGAGCTACCATCTCCATCCAGGAGCTGCTCAAATTTAATGCTTCACCATTAAAGTGGCAATAACTTTCTGCATGTTTGATAATATGGTGTGTGTTTGATGTTATGGTGTAAAATATGTTTTAATTGAAAATACATTAAAATAATAGTTTTTAGTTTATTTATTTATTTATTTTTGACATCAACATATCAAAATTATCTAAAAAAACTTTAAAAAGCATCATTTTGATATTTTTTTAGGTAAAAAATAATTTGAAAAGCAAATTGTAACACAAAAACAAATACTTCTAAATTATCTAAAATCACAATTACCACAACTGTGTACTTAGATGAAATTGTTACAACAAAACTTTTAAAACTATATGGATTCTTCTTTTTATTGTGTAATTTCATTCTTCATGCCAAGTAAAAACCTAGTTATAGTACTCTCGAACACTGTATTCATTTCTTGTAATGAAATCTCGCTTATTTTCTTATATGTTGATCAAATAAAATAAGTATTTTTTTATTGGATAAATTAAACTTTACATTGTAAAGTGTAGTCATTTTTTCACTTTGCTTTTATTATTCCAGAAATTATAGTTTATGTTAGAAAAAATTGTAGTGGGAAGAAACACTATAAACATGTCCTAAAAGGATTGTGTTGATCCATCATGGGGGATCCAAATCCATTTTTTTCTATCTTCTATTCACATATGTTAGGATCAACTCTATTATTAATTTTGCAATATTCATACTTAATAAAAAATTGTGTGACTAGGCATACTTTGAGAGCTCAATTGCTATATACTTATTGGGAATGTATATCTTCTTGAATAATAAGACATAAGATATATGTAGTATACAATACTCTAAACCATTTGTAACATTTTTTTCTCTCACGATCTCATTAATTATACTTCTTGTATTCATAATTATGTCTTATCATATAAACAAACATAATTGGTCGACCAATGAATACAAGTCGATGTGATATTACCAAAATGATTTTTCTTTTTTTTCTTCATTCCTTAACTTCTACTTAACTCACTTTTCAAGTAATACCCCTATAGATCGATTTATTCATAATCCTTTAACAACATACTAAGATAACAAACATCAAATCTAAGTATTAAAAAAAGGCACAAATAAAGATTACTTATAATTTTTAAGGTCTCACATAATATCAAATTGAGATCTTAATTTGTATTATTCTTATTGATCATATTATGAAACATATGCTACAATATCATCTCATTTCTCTTGAAGTGTATGTCTTTATCAATAATAACATACATATGATGGTTTAGACATACTCAATGTCTAACTTTAAGTTCACTTACCTATCCATTCACTTTTGATTCATCAAAAACCATATATGGCAATAAGACAAATAAAGTGATGTTTCAAATAATCACTTAGGATCAAAGCTATAACATATTTTCCAATGGATTCTTTATATATATATATATATATATATATATATATATATATATATATATATATATATTATTGAGGGGACACTTCATTTATTAAGCTTGAGCACTCTTTTATTACTTAGATAACAAACTTTAGATTGTCTCATCTTCATTAATCACAATATAATGGAGACGATTGCTTGTGTGAGAAGGTTAATTTTTTATTTGTCTAATATACTTCTTATAATTCTTTTAACGAGTGTACTAAATACAAACATGTACTCATATCCTACAAATTATGTAATTAGATATCGATAACATTATGAAACTGAATATACCACTGTCATGAAAATTGTTTTAGACCATATGTTGACTTCAAAAGTCTTACACACTTCATGTTCCTAACATTCCTTGATGAAACCTATAAGTTGTTCCATATTGATTTCTTTTTCTAATTCTCTATTAACCAAAAAGAGTCTTTACATCCATTTGATGTAATTCAAGATCTAAGTTAACTACTATAGCTAAAATCAATCTTATGAAAGCAAACCTCATAGCAATTGAAAATAACTTTATATACTTAATTCCTTTATATTGTATGTATTATTTAATCACTAATCAATCTTGTATTTTTTTTCCACTACCATCAGCTTTTCACTTTATTTTAATCATCCATTTGTTTCCAATGACCTTGTCTTTTTTCAGCAAATAAACCAATTTTCAAAGTTGGTTTGATTTCATAGATTCCAACCTTTTTTTTTTCATAGCTTTAATCTATTTTTTCTTGCAAAGCATATAAGGGCTTCATTTATAGTATTTTTTTGGCTCCTTTTCATCTCATGGAATAACAATAAGTGTTTCTCTTTTGATCTCAAAAGACGACGAGGAATGATATAATGTCCAGTTCATCATAGCTGAAATTGATTCATTGATAAATCAATGGCAATGTTACTCCCACTCGAACCAATAATTGTCGATAGATTTACCATGGGTAGCAATTGAATTTCAAGTGAAACTAATTCATCATCCCTCAAATTTCTCCCACTTGGAAGTAAACCCGTTTAGATTTATATAGCGGAAGCATTCTGTTCAGGAGTTTCATAAAGATATATGTCTTAACCTACTTCCTCCTATCTAGAAAAATCATTATTTAAGAATGTGACATCTTATGATTCAAATTCATTTATATTTTCCTTTTTTTGCTCACCTATAAATACATGTCTTTTTTTTGTATTTAAAATTTCTTATAAAGATATTTTTTTCCCTCATAGACTTAGTCTCTCATTTTTATAAGAAGAATCATGAGCATAAGCAGCACATCCTCAAAACTTCAAAATACTAAAGTTAGGTTTACATTTTATCCATAATTCATATGCTGTAGTTATAACTGACTTAGATGGTATACAATTAAGTACATATATGACAGTTAATAATGCATCACCTCAATAAGTGATAGAAAAATTCGTTTGTATCATGATTGAGCTATCAATTTTCTTTTTTTTCTTTCCGTAACTTTATTTTGTTGTGGTGTTCCAAAAATAGTCAATTATTGTTCTATTCCTCTTTCATCACATAATTCTTTGAACTGATCAGATAAATACTCACGTCTTCTATCAGTTTGTAAAGTTTTTATTTTCATGTCTAATTAATTCTTGACAAGGTTCTTGTATTTTATGAAGCAATTTAAAACTTCTATTAATTGATATATATAATCTAGTAAAAATAATATATAAATGTGATGAAATAGACACTTTCATTCCTTGCCCTCACATTTCTTAGACTATAAATGTTAGAATTAATTGATTGCAATGGAAATTTAACTATAGTACATTTTCCAAATGGTTTTCTTGCATCTTTTTTCCAACTAAGCAATATTAACAAGTAGACATATCTATTTTTCCAACTTTTCCCTATTGATGCCTAAAACATAAATGCATATCCTTAACATCAATTAATTATACCAATAATAATTTCACATTGCATTTAGAATCAAAAGCATCATCTAAAATCCTAATTTGTAATTTAATTATCATCATAATTAATTATTTAAGGATCATATACTCCAAATAACATATGTTTTAAGATTTCAATAAATTACCAATTCCAAATTAAACATTGTAATTTAAAAAATGGAATTACACTACCTAGACTACTGGGTAATTGGTGCATTAATGTTATTAACACTACCTTCAGTCATCTATCATCTCAATAACTAGATAACTTTACAAATATATATCACACTATATTTAATTGCACACTAACATATATCAATTGATAGACGAAATTAATGCATGCATGGCAATTAATGCACGCATGGCAATTAATGCACAAATTCATTAATACAAAATTAAACATGAAAATGAATGCACAACAATTACTACTACATCATTAATATAAATCATTAATATAAAGTGTATACAAAGATGGGCAATAACATGGTAGAAAGGGGCATTTGATTTCAATTTGTTTTTGGCACACCTAAGTTCAATTCTCAACAGAGACATTTTGAATTTTATTTTATCTATTATACAAATAAAAAAATCCATGCAATGGTCCAATAATAATGGTTCAGTTAATCCAATCAAACTTGGATGTGCCAAATTTGAATCTTGGCCTTTACACTTTTGCTTTTTTACATTTTTTTTTAAAAAAATTAAACTGATATAAGTGAGGTACAAATTAAAATAAATTATGTGTGTGTCTAAAATAACATTTAGCCTAGTAGCAAAAGACTTTGTAACAAAGTTGTCAAAAACACATTTTTAACACGACATGAAAAGTATAATATAAACTCGGATTGTAAAATTGTAAGTATTTTTTTTTTTCCATAGTCAAACACCTTAAAATAAATGGTTCAAATAAAAATTCATACATAATTTAAGTGGCTTAAAAATACAATATAATTATTCAAGTTCATAGATTTGTTAGGCTATAATTTGCAAGCATGCAAACAAGGTTACATGAAATAGAATATTCCAAATAATCATATATCACATAGGATAATTTAAGTTTCCAGCAAATAGATGTAATATCAAACTACCCAATATATTTTAATTGAAACACCATGAAAACACATAATCAACAATGCCTCACATATTTGTTTTACAATTCAATTTTCAATTTCAACTTCATCAACTCATCATAACCCAAACAATACTAACAATGAAAACCCTTCAATAATACCAGTCACATAACAAAATCTAAACAATACTAACAATTTTTAACTTCATCAATAATGACTCATCATTCACCTCATTCAATTAATAATTTTAAATTTACCAATTTTTATCAAATATTTTTGAATCAAGCCAATATGTAAACAAAAAAAAATCATTAACAACTTATTCTAAAAGAATTGACCACAATCATACTTATTATATCATGTTTGCTTCTTCAACATTAAGAACAAAAATAAGTTTTATTAAAATCATAAACAAGATCAAATAAAAACTTTTCATTTAATTCACAAACTAAAATTTTCACTAACATCACAAACACTCAATTTAATCAATACATAGTATTTTAACATCATAAATCTTACTCACAAATCACATTCAAACAACTAAATCAACCAAACAAGCATGTAACTCAAGAATCCAAACACAAAGTCCAATTAAACTACAAACCAAATAAAAAATAGGGTTAACATATTAGTGTTTAAGATCTTAAAAATTAACCTTCAATGATGGAGTAGGAGGTCACCAAAGTAGCTACAAGTGGTGGTGATAATGGCAACATGTTAGCTTCATGTACAAGAGAACCACTATAATTATTGATGTGTTTTTCCCACGTGTTAATGAGGTCTGGAAGTGCGTGAAATTAACCTTTATATGATACACCAATTTTTTCTCTTTCTACTGGTACCAGAGGTATAGTGCACCATCACTGGAGATGGGAGATCAAGCAGGTTGAAGTTTTAAAGCTTTCTCTCTCTACTTGTAACTGAGTCTTCTCAATCTTCTTTGTGGTTTTTCTTCTTCATTTTCTTGATTATCTTTTTATTAAAAGGCTACCATGGTGTGTGTTTAGTTTGTGTTTGATAGCTTGTAAAAGATGGAGAAAGAGTCTAAGCTTATGTTTGTTTTAAAAGAGAGATATTTTTTTGTTTTGAGAAAGGGAGATGTATTTTTTTTATTTTGGACAGATAGAGTAGATGAAATTTGAGAACTAAGAAGAAAACTGAAGTTTTATTGAGAAACACACTTATTTTTGTAATGAAATAAAAAGTATTTATTTCTAATAAAAAAACATAAAACTAGTATTAAAATCACGAGTTTACTGATTCAACCAAGATAGAACAATTTCAATCCATTTTTATCAGTTTTTAAGTTTCTAAAGTGATTTTGCATGATAAATATATGTTGACTCGTAAAATCATGTAATTTTACAAGTCAACTTCTGATTTTAACAACCTTACTTGGCAAGTCATTACTCAATTCATATTCCAAACAAATATATATATATATATATATATATATAATGAAATAAAAAGTATTTATTTCTAATAAAAAAACATAAAACTAGTATCAAAATCACGAGTTTACTGATTCAACCAAGATAGAACAATTTCAATCCATTTTTATCAGTTTTTAAGTTTCTAAAGTGATTTTGCATGATAAATATATGTTGACTCGTAAAATCATGTAATTTTACAAGTCAACTTCTGATTTTAACAACCTTACTTGGCAAGTCATTACTCAATTCATATTCCAAACAAATATATATATATATAAAGTTAATGATGTTACAAAATTTAACAGAAGGATAATCCTCTAAACTTATAAGAGCACAAACAAATATATGATAGATAAAGATGTATATATGCATTTAAACATACAAATTTGCATAGTAAAAAAATAACCAAAACTAAAATTCTCCTTTCCTTTTTTTTTTAACATATTCTATTTTTTAAACATTAAAGATCTATAACTTCTTTATACTTTAACGCAAAAAAACTCATATAATATATCATTTGAAAGCTTGACAACTCTACTTTCAAGTGGCATTACTTTCATAATTTAAATTCTACTATATCATTAGATAATAATATAATTCATATTGTATCAGATGATAATAATGGAAGTAGGCTTCATAAACACTAATTTTGGTTGAAGTAAAAAATAAAATTTCAATGGAAAAAACTATTTTATCATTGAAAACATGATATAACAACATGCTCTGATACCAATGTTGGAAAAAATAGAAGTAGGAAGAAAACAATATAAACATGTTCTAGGAAACTTATATAATTAGTATGTGATAATCACAGTAAATAATAATAAATCATGTTTTTTATTCATTGTCTTAATATATCTTATTTACAAAAACATTTTTTCTCAAAATTGATAGAGTTTTCTTCGTAAAGTCCTTTTTTCTCTTTATCTTTTCTTCATACCTTTTTCTTGTGTTGTTTCCTTTTTAATGTTTGTTGCTGTTAATAGATATATTTACAAGTGTAAAAAGTTACAACCTTTGGCAGTTATTGTCAGGATATAACTCTTCATCATTTTCCATTATATTACCCTAGTAATATAAATAATATTAATATGAATTGGATTAACCCATCATGAGTGACCCAAATCTATTATTTCTTTTAATTTACATCATTGATCAACTCAAAATTTAAAATAAGATAAAAAGATGAATTTACTCTCGTATATAATATATTGGTTTCTTTTTTCAATATCTTACCATTCCTTCTTTCCTTCTCTCTTTTTATTCTCTTCTTTGTTTTAATCAAAAGAAAAGAGATTATTTTAATCCAAAGATAGAAATTGGATACAAATTCACCACTTACCAAACAATTATTTGTCTACTAATAAGACGCCTCATGATTTCTCCCTCTTCAAATAAAAATCAATTAATCCTTCCAAAATCCTAGCCACTACGTAGTCATAGCCACTCTATCATCCACAAAAACAACAACACATTGTTGACCATCCCAAATAGCCCACGTCAAAAACTAGTCACGATAGCTTCTTCATATCTAGCCACCACATTGTCAAACAACCCCACAACCTAGGGGACTCCAACCAAGAATTTAAAACAGATTCATACAATAGCCACCACAACTAGGACCACCGATCCTCTTATCTTCCTTGTCTTTACCTTAAACTAGCAACTCCTACCACCATTCACTCGAGTCAAACAAGGATTCCAATTTTCACTCCACCACTAACCAACTAACCTAAATTGAGCGAACCAAACAATCTCTATTCATCTTTCTCTGCCCTTACTAAATCAGCAACAACCATCACAACTCAACCTTGATCCTCACAGCAACAATCAACACTTGTCCAGCAACAAACATATTTTCCTCTCTCTCCATCACCAATGCTAAGAAACATAACATCAAGAACTTTTATGGGCATTGTTTTGAAGAATAAGAGGATATTATTTGGTCTAAGAACACCATATTTGGTTGGGTGTTAGTGCATGCTCGTTTCAAATTTTAAATCCTCTAATTCAACTTAGTGTATCAATTTCATATAAATGAAGCAATTTTTTTTGGTTGAAAAAGGAAGAGGGTCGACTGGAGCTGGTGTTTTTATGGTAGTGAGGATTACATGGTGATTATAGAGGAGATGAGAGAGAAGGGGGTAGATAAGAGGGAAATTGTTGGTGAGACTACTTCAATAGAGGCAAAAAAAAATGAATAATTATTGTTGGTGGCTAAGGTTTTATGCTCGGAAGAGAGAGGAATAGTTTTGTTTTTTCATTAGTTTCTTTTGGGTTTTTTTGGGCACGTAACTTAATGGAAATTTCTTTATTTTAACGCAACATAAACTCTTTAATCATTAATTAAAATATAATAATCTTGTAAATAATTTTTTAAAAAAATTATGCATTTCAGTGAGGATGTAAAGTGTTACACAACTTATAAACTATAGGATGTAAATTATATTTTTTGAAAGAATAAAGGCAAAATAAAAATATAACTAAACTACTGAATGTAAAATGTAATTTACCTTTTTTATTTTATTTTTTTAGAATGAGGGTAAAATTCAATATATTTTTTTTTGTATTTGTATTAACTATTATCTATTTTGTTATATATATAAACTATATTTTTTTCATTAAAAAGGAAATCCTCAAACCTCTCAAACATGTTGAGGGGAAAAAATTATTTCCCTAAACTCCAGAACAATAAATAAAAAAGAGATATAAACAGTGCAGAAACCATCCATCTTGATTCCATTCTTAAACCGAATCTGTTCTGAAAAAATATAGTTTTTAACTATAGTTGTGGCTTTTAAAAAGCTATAAATTATAAATTTAAAAAATAACATATAGAAAGAGCTATAATATTAACTTTTAAAGTATCATCAAACACTTAAAAACCACATTTAAAAACCATTGTCATAACTAAATTAGCGATTCACGAATACGATTCACGGATACTTAGGTTGTATTTGGAAATGTGATTAAAACCATGTTTGTTAAAATAAAGGTTTTTTATTTAAAATTATTTTTTTTATATTTTTAAATTGTTTTGATATGCTGATATTAAAAATAATTTTTAAAAATAAAAAATATATATTATTTTAATATATTTCAAATAAAAAATACATTAAAAAACTTTTTATTATGCCAACCAAACACAAATAAATAAAATGCTCCATCCTCCCATCTTTGCTAACCCACATGCACCACAGCGTCATTCATCTACCACTGTCGTTTGAGCATCACATAGGTAACAAGTGGTTCTTATAGGACGACATGTCGTGAGTTCTTTATAAACAACAGGGTTCTAAGGGCCCCCAAAACCTCCCTCCTCCTACCCTGCTCGCCTTTACCATCTCGTGCACTTCAGATCCCTCCTCTTCTCTCTCTCGGTGTGTGTGTGTGTGTGTTTCTTGGCTTTGTATTGGTTTTTGACTAGCTTCATTTTGTTGTCTTGTTCAGGTTTGCAAACCCCACAAAGACTTTGGGTGGCAAAAATAATTGGTGATAAACCCACGTACTCTCTCTCTCTCTCTGTCGCTTCCTTTCACTTTGATTCTTTATAAAGAAATAAATGCCCTCTTAAAGACTCTATTTCCTTGTTGTTCTCTTGATATTAGAATTCTTGTTGAAAATTCAGTTTTGAAGCTTTGATGAGCTCAAATCAAACACATCATATAACATTTTATCTTTTACCTTTAATTCTCTTAGCTTCAGTAATCACTGTCCAATTTTTTAGCGTGTTAATGTGTTTCTTGAAGGTTTTTCCCTAATTTATAAGACCCTGTTTCGGTTTTATTGAGATATTGTGAGTTGACATGGAAGCAAAACCCAGTTCTTTAGTTATCAAAGTTGGCTCCCTTTTGGTAAATTCTCAAAGATTGATTTTTTCAAGCAAAAACCCACTATGTAGTTCTTGTATATTGTCTGGTACCTTCAAGTCTGTGACATGTTCGACAATAAGCCAAACCCAATCTGAAACTGTATCAGGGGGTGGTGCAGAGCAACCAGCTAACTCGGTTGAAGTTCTGAGGAGATATGGTTGTAGCGATGATGACATAGAGAAGATGTTCCTGCGACGCCCTTCTTTGCGCAATGCTGATCTTTCCCAGCTTCAATTCAAGCTAAATTTACTTTGGGGGTTGGGTATCACATCGAATGACCTTGTTAAGATCATTAATTGTCGCCCACGATTGCTTAGTGTTCGCATAAATCATTTTTTTGATGAGCGTCTGGAGTATTTTATGACCTTGTTTGGATCAAGGGAAACGCTCCTCAAGGCCATTATTAGAAATCCTTCTCTCTTGACATATGACTTTCATAATAGGATTAAACCTGTAATCACACTATATGAAGGACTGGGTATTAGTAGAGAGGATTTGGTTCCCTTGCTATTGTCACGGCCTACTATGATTCCGCGAACTTCATTTAATGATGAGAAGATGGAATACATACGCAAAAGTGGGGTTTCCAAGGATTCCAATATGTTTAAGCATGTGGTTAGCATCATTGGTGTCTCAAGGAGTCAGACCATATGTGAGAAGGCAGCAAATATAGAGAAGTTTGGGATGTCGAATGAAGAAGTTTGGCATCTTATCGGTCGTAGCCCCTATCTCTTGACACTATCTGTTGATAAGGTTCAAAGGAATATGACGTTTGTAGTGGGCACAATGAAGCTTCCTGCAAATGTGATCCTTGAGCACCCATTTTTGCTTTACAATAATCTGGAGGCTGTGTTGAAGCCGCGGTGGCTTCTTGCTGGGAAGATAGAGGAGATGGGTCTTTGCCCGAAAATTAAAGGATCATTGATGTTGAGGGCACTTAGGATGGCAGAACAGCGATTCTTGAAGGCATTTGTTTCATGTCACCCTGATGTTGTTGCTAAAGAATTGATGGAGTTCTATACAACGGCAAAATGTGTCAAGCGGCTGGCCGTGTCATCGAAGAAGGCAGTGTTTAAAGGATTTCCTTTCTGAGTTTTGTTGCATGCCAGGTGCTCACCATATTCCAGCTTTTATCCATCTGATAGTATGATTGAATTGCTGTGCACTTGGTGGGGACTCTGAAATACGAGTCATTGTTTACGCAAATGTAATGATCTTCTATGCTGAGGTAGTCCACTTGTTGTTCATTGATTAGGAGATTGAGGATTTTCAAGTTCAACTTATTGAATTTTATTTAATTATATTATTGGATGTGAATTTATGTTCTATTTTTTTATTATCTAGTGAGTTTTAAGGTCAAATTTGATTTTAATTATGATTGTACTATTTATTTGTATTTTTTTATATTGTAGAGAAATTACATGAGTTGATAAAAATGTTACATACTTTTGGTTTTACTACCTTTATTTTATCTCTTCTTAGCTTAATTCTTTTTTATATTCAACCCTTTCTTCTTTTTTTTCTTTTTTTTTTTGTTAATTCTAAGCTTTTATTTATTTATTTATTTAGCTTATCTTAAATCTTTATTTGTTCTGGTTTTGGTATTATAGCAAGTGTTTTTTAGTTCTCGTAATTAAATAATGAGTCTGAAAAAAATTTATTTTAGCCTTTTTATTTACAATCATTTGTTTTTTAAGAAGTTTACTTGATCAAACATGTTTTTAAATTTATTTTACCCTAAACCCTGATCATTATTTATCCTCTTTACCAGCAACCACCATAGTAAAATCGATCATTAATCTAAACATGTTATAACTACTCAAACAAAAACTAAAAAAAAGGAATGGATTAAAGTAAGAGTTAAAGGGATGGATTAAAGTAAGAGTTGAACCAATAAATCATGGGGAACAAAACAGTAAAGAACAAAGTTTGTTCAATAGAATTAGTGAATGGAAGGTTATAAAATAGAAAATTATATATTAGGTTGTATATATATTTGGTAGGATTAGTTAGCTCTTATAAATTAGGAGTCATTTCTAATTAGGATGTATGATTTGATATGGTTCTTGATTTCTTGTATTCTTCTTTAATTATGAACCTTCTATAAATTATTTTTTATTTAAGTCAATATATTGATTTCTTTATCTTTATGGTATCAGAATAAAGATTTGATCACTAACTCTTTTTTTAAAAAGACTCTAGAATTATTTTTCATCCTTTTGTCGCTCTTGTTCACCATATCTGAAACAAACACATGTTGATGCTCAATTCTTCAATAACAAGCCAAAGTCAATCTAGATCACCACCATCCATTTTAATGGCAAAAACTTCTTGTGTTGGTCTCAGTCTATGCACTTGTATATTCGAGAGTGAGGAAAAATAGTTTATCTAATTGACAACATGAAGGCACCAAAAAGGAAGAACCTAGCATATGTTACCTAGGATGCTGGAAACTCCATGGTTATGATGTGGCTTGTGAACTCTATAGATGAAGACATTGACTCCAATTATGTTTTATTCAAAAACAAAGGAGCTTTTGGATAATGTAAACTAGATGTATTATGATTTGGGTAATCAATCCCAAGTTTATAACTTGACTTTGAAACTTGGTAAATCCATCAAGGAAAAAATAATATCACCAAATACTTCAACACACTGAAACTGTTGTGGAGAGACCTTGATATGTTCAATGATTATGAATGAAAATCTACAAAGGATTGCAACCATTACAAGAAAATAGAGATCTTTTAGATTTATAAATTTCTTGTTGGACTCAATGTTGAGTTTGATGAGGTAAAAAGGATCATAATAGGCATAAACCTTACCTTTAATTGACAAGGTATTTTTAAAAGTTAGAAGAGAGGAGAGTCACGGAGGGGGGGTCATGCTTAGAAAACAAGAAACTATAGATCATATAGAGAACTCTGTATTGGTTGTTGTTGATGCAAATACGAGTAGGATTATTGCAAATCAGCGTAGGTGGATAACAAATCATCGTTTGTGGTGTGACCTACTAGAAACTTCATGGAAAACCACTTACTTGAAAAAATAACACACTTGGTGACAAACCTAACCATATAGTTCCTACAATAAATGGAGTTGAGAAGAATCATTTTAGTAAAAAGCAAATGGACTAGATTATAAGACTTCTAAAATCCAATTCATCATCTGGTATTCCTTATGTTTCCTTGGTTCAAATAGGTAGTCATCATCATGCCCTATTTTGTTGTTCAGATTCTGCTTCTTGGATCATTAATTCAAGTGTATCCGATCATATGACTAATCATTCCTATCTATTTACAAATTATTTACCATGTTCTGGTAATGAAAAAAAATAAAATTTCATATAGTAATTTCTCACCTATTACATGGAAATGGTTAATAACAATTTGTGAGAGTATAAATCTTAAATTTGTCCTCGATATTCCTAAACTTGCTTACAATCTTATGTCCATAAGTAAACTAATCAAAGATTATAACTGTTGTGTAAGTGTATTGCAAATATGAAGTGAAATTGTTTCTTATGAAGTCCTTTTGTAAGTATATCAACAACTTGCTCAATGGTTGAACATATAGCATGCAAATCATTCACTATCAATCTTTTATTTGATAAAATACTTATCAATTTTCACATGTTATGTTCTATCTTGAAGAACTGGATTATATAGGAAGAAGTACTATAAAAGGATCAAGTTGATCCAAATACTGACCTTTAGGTTTATACTAGAAAAAGAACTCATGCAATAGGTAAAGACATGTTTATCACCCCCAACATAAGATCAACCAAATTATTTAAAAGATGGTCCTGAGAATATCTCAAACATTCCTACTTCTATTTTTTCTAATAATAAGCGTATAGACATTTACATTCCTATAACTATTAAAAGGGAGTCGAATCATGTACCAGTCATCCCATTACTAAATATTTATCGTACCAAAATTTTTTTACTAGTCATATAGCTTTTACCTCTAAGATATCTCAATTGTTTATTCCAATAAATATTCAGGAAGCTCTAGGTGATTCAAATTGAAAGTTAGCAGTTTATGGAAGAAATGAATGCTCTGAAGAAAAATGACACTTGAAAAGTAGTTGACGTACTAAGAGGAAAAAATAAAGTATGGTGCAAATGGGTGTTTACAATTAAATACAAAGATGATGGGAGCATAAAAAAAGACATGTTTGTGGTATAAGACTTCATACAAACATACGACATTAACTAACATGATACATTTGCTCTAGTAGCCAAAATAAACTCAATTCGGGTGTTATTATTTTTAATAGTGAATTTTAACTGGCTTTTATATTAGTGGCATTAAAAATGCTTTTTTAAATTGAGACTTGGAAGAGGAAGTCTTTATAAACATGGCACCTGGGTTTGAAGAGGGGACTGATAAATATAAAACGCATAGATTAAAAAAAAAGTCTTTTATGGCTTTAAACAATTTTTTATAGCACAATTTCAATGTTTTGGAAAAGGCCATAAGACGTCATCATTACTGTTAAAGTTAAGTAAATCATACTATGTTTTATAACACATTCAGAAGAAGGTAAAATTGATATCTTAATTGTTTATGTGGATGACATAATCTTGACAGGTGATGACAATGTCGAGCTAGAAAGACTTAAGAAGAAACTTGATAATGATTTTGAGATCAATGATTTAGGTGCTTTAAAATATTTTATTGGAATGTAATTTTCCAGATTTAGAAAGGTATATTTGTCACTCAATATAAATATGTACTTGATTTATTTGGAGAAACAAGGTTGTTGGGATGCAAAGTAGCTAAAATATCAATTTAAGCCAACTTGAAGCTTCGACCTACCAAAACTAAAAAAAATGGTGAATCAAGAGCAATACCAAAAACTCAAGGGTAAATTAATTTATTTGACCCATACATGCTCAAATATAGCCTTTGTAGTAAGTATGATATCATCCATTCACCAGGCACAAAACACTTTGATGTTGTTAATAAAATCTTTAGGTACTATTTGAAAGGGATTTTTAGAAGAGGTCTGTTGTTTAAGAAACATGGATATTTATAAATTGAAGCCTACACCGATATAGATTAGGCTGGAAGTATAACTAATAAAAGATCAACTTCTTGTTATTGTACGTATGTTAAAGGGGGTTTAGTTACTTGGTGAAGCAAAAAACAAAATGTTATGTGAAAGCTGAATTTAGAGAAATTACACATGAGATTTGTGAAGTTAAGTGGATTAAAAGGTTTTTGAAGTTTATTAACTCATCGCTTATTAAGGTATATTGTGACAATAAAACAACCATCTTAATTTCTTGTAATCCAATTCTTCAAGATAGAACATAACATGTGGAAATTGATAAGTATTTTATCAAATAAAAGATTGATAGTGAATGATTTGCATGCTATATGTTCCAATCATTGAGGAAGTTGTTGATATACTTACAAAAAAACTTCATAAGAAACAATTTGACTTCTTGATCAATAAGCTAGCAATGAAAGATATCATCAACCCAGGTTAGGGGGAAGTGTTGTCAAATAAAAAAAAAAACTCTATATTAGATCATATATAAATTTGGTAATATTAGTCAACTCCTATAAATCAAGAGTCATTTCTAATTAGGATATACGATTTGATTTGGTTCTTGATTTTATGCCTTGTATTCACCTTAAAATAGGAACCTTGTATAAACTATTTTGATTCAATTAGGATATACTCTTTGTCTTCATGGAAGCTATGATGTTTGGAGTTGTAAAAATTTTGATTCTTATTTTTCTGATAATCTTATCATTATGGTCCACGGTATCCTTGGAATTAACATAGATTGAAAGTTTAGAGCATAGTAGTTTATTAAAACTTTATCTAACAAGTGTTAGGTTCTGCTTTATCCTTTCTTTATTTATTAAGGTAACTATTATTTTGGCCTTTCTTTATTACTATTCTACCAAATTCCTTTGTTTTTACTTTTATTTCTAATTCTAATCTCTGCTATATTGATTTTTTAAAAAAAGTCAAAATGAGAAAAAAATGAGAAAAAATAGTAAAAGAAAGAAAGAAAAAAATAACGTGACAGTAAAAAAAATAAAGAAAAAAGAAAGTGATACTAACAAAAAGAGATCGACCGATACAACACTATACTACCTATTTATATTTTTGTTTCCCTTAATATAAGTTTATAAATCCTAATATTAAAAATAAAAAAAATTGTTTTTTTTTGTGTGGTTTTGAAATTTAGGTTGAATTCTAATGGATATTTACAAAATAGTTGTAAAATTCATTAATTGATTTTTCTTAAAAAAATAAAGAAAATATTTTTAAATTTACAAAAATTTGCATGAAAATTATCTTAGAATTTGGTAATATACAATTTAAAACATAAATCTATTTTTTTGAAAGTAGGATTTTTATTTTTTTTTATTTTAAAAAACTAGTTTATTTAATATAAAAATATGTCACAATCATAAATATTAAATATAAAATGGTAAAAATAATATAAAAGACCTGGATGTGTGTATTTGGTTATTGTGACATTTGTACTTTATTTTATTAAGTAAATGGTGTGATTATATGTTTTTTTATCTCCCTTGGTGTGGTTGTATATTGATTGTTTTCTTTATTAAAAAATTAACTCGGGAATAATATGATCTATAAATGGGTCTTATCCTTTAATTATCGAGACTTGTTATTTTTATATAAAAAAATAATTTTTTTATTTTTACCAAAGAATCAACATAGGGATAGCATGATCGTTAAACGGATCATATACTCAAGAAGTTAAGATTTTATTTGTTTTCACATAAAATAAATAAAAAGTTTGTGTTTGTTTTTTTTATTAAAGAATCAACCTGAGAAATGGTATGACCCTTAAACTTTACTATCCTTTGTAAGTTGAGACTTTGTTATTTTCATCATAAAAGTTTATTTTGAAAGGTGATTGAAGATGTTTATTTTTTAAAATGAAAATCATGTAAATACTTATCTAATACTTACATATGAATATCATTTTATAATGTGTGAAATGTTTGTCTTTTTTAGGTCTTGGGATACATTCCTTATAATTGTAGAGAATGGATTTCGGCTAGATTAACACGATCTCACAAATGCCCATTGAGAGTAAGTGGCAGCCTTTGAGCCCATTATGAACATAACCAAATAAAATAAATCAAAGCACAATTTATTATTAACTTTCCTCTCGAGTCCAGCGCTTGTTTTTAAAAAGTGAGGATTGGACCATGTAGTTATGCCTATGTCTTAAATCACAGTGTTAGGTTTAGTATTTTTTTTTTTTTTTTACCACAATCACATATATTAGTTTAAGAAAATTCATATCATCAAGGCATAATAGGTACCTTTATCATTATATACAAACATGAAGTAACTTAACTTATATATGATGTTTTAGAGTGATTTTCATCTTTCTTTTACCATAATCAATCTCTTATCTAGAACTCTGAAAGATCAATTAGAACTTTTAATTATTATAAAACTAGATGACAATTTCTTTTATTTATTTATTTATTTATTTTACCTCTATCAATCTTGATTAACTCGTTTAAATATAGCTTGTGACAAGTCACATAACATTGAAAATGAGGTTTTTCACCTCGCTCAAGATTTTGGGTTATTCTATATTTTTCGACCAAATTTTGGCTGAGATGTTCCAGCTTTATTTTGTCCATTCCATTTCGGGTGTAAAACCATTCAAACAGAGTTAGATCGGTTCAATTTGAACCCCTAAATCAAACTAGAAACCCAAGTATAAAAAGTTTCTTTTCTTACCTCCTTCTTTTTCTCTAAAACTTTAATCCCTAATTTATCACCCTCCCAAAACAATCACAGATTCATAATCGACATTCCTTCTCTTATAACCTCCCCCCTCTAGTCTACCACTTTGCCCTTTTTCTTTCTTGCAAGTTGTTACCTCTCCTTTTTGTCTTTGGCTCTTGTCTTTACCTTCTCTTTTCTCTATAAGTTTTTTAATTGGTTATTGATCATAATATATTGATGATCCCTTGAATATTTGTGCATTACATGATATATAATGGATTTGTATCTTTTTTTCCTTAATTATAATTAAATCATGTTCAATTTGATTAGTTTTAGAAGATGTACTTAGTCTTATTTTTTGCTTGTGTGAGTAAGAAATAGATTCATGCTTTAGTCAATCATTTGTTCTCCTTTATCTTATGATATGAAAGTCTTGTTGTTATCCAGTACCATCCCCCGTCTCTCTTATTTGATTTTCTATTAATTTTGGTGGCTATTCATAGATTATGTGTGATTTAATCTGTTTGTTTTAAACTTTTGGTCATGTTTATTAACGAAAACAACTCGGGCAACCATGTCTTTTCTCTTGTCAGTCATGTTATTTTGGTGGCTATTCATAGATTATGTGTGATTTAATCTATTTGTTTTAAACTTTTGGTCATGTTTATTAACGAAAACAACTCGAGCAACCATGTCTTTTCTCTTGCCAGTCATATGGCTTGTTAGCATACATAGACTTGGTGGATTATTTTCCCTCTCTGTAGATCCCTATTAATAATAATAGTTTATAAAAAGTTTAGAATATTCAATTTTTAATTTTTTTTAGCATACTAGCACTATTCTTGTAAATTAGTGAAATTAAAGTAATGTTTTTTTGCAAAATTATTTGTTCTATTAAACTCCAATGTAGAGCTTCAAACTCAATAATGCTTTTACCTTAGTATATTTGGTATTACTACGCTGGAGCCTTAGGTTAAATTTGATTAGTTAAGTAAGGATATTAAATTGGTTTCACGACAACTAGCCAACAACCCCAAACAAATAATTAGTTTTCCTTGTTTAATTTTCATGCTGATAATGACACATTGATTTTTTTAAAAAAAATATTATAATCTATTTATCATATAAATGATCTAAATAACAAAAATTTCCTAGACCATAAGTTTCAAGTTATTTCCTTTATAGATGAATCACTTAATGCCTATTTCAATAATATAGACTTTGATTGTTCTTAAGTTTCAAGTTCCCATGTTGTCTTTTTGGAGCCCACCTTTTATTTTTATTTCAGAATTAAAATTGTCTTTTAGACTTAATACTTATATTTTTTGCAAGTACAGGTTTAAATAATTCATTTTAGTTGTAATACATATTAATGTAATAGCTGTAATTAATTTTGATTTATCTTTTTCTTCAAATCAAATCACATGGCCGAAAACTTATCAAGTGATGTTACTTTTATGGCTTTTGCTTATGCAAGATCAGATGATCCAACATAGGCTTATGGGCAGGTGGTTGTTGGTGTAAAAAATTCAACTATATATGTTCATTGTAGCAAGAAGATCAATAATGATGGTATTACTAGTCTAAAGTATTACCTTAATGGTGTTAAATGCCAAGTTGAATCTTGTAAAAAATTCCCTCTAGGTGTGAAATGGAAAATGAAACGGTTGGTTGGAGACTTGATAACAAAAAAAGAAAAAAGAAAAGGACTTTGAACTGATATTGAAAATTTTCATTCACTTTCTAATAATGAAGTCGAAGAGGATGATAATGCAAATTCTACTTCAAGTAATACTAGTTCCCAAGCAAATAGAAGAGTGACAATGCAAGACACAAGTACAGCCAAACAAAAGCTAACATTATTAGCTCAACAAACTATGTCGGATTCACAACCTAACATTAAAAATGTAATAATGCAAGTAAGGCTATGACAAGATAGTGGTATAATATTAATGTATCATTTAATAGTGTTAAATCATACTATTATCAACCAATGATAAATGTCATAACATCAATGAGACCTGGTTTTAAAGGAGCATCATATCATGATTTAAGGGGACCGTTTTTAAAAGGCTCAATTCATGATATCCATGAATATCTTTTGGGAATCAAGGTTAATTAGAAAACTTTATATATGCTATATTATGGTGGATATGTGGTCAAATAAGAGGAATATACCAATTATGAATTTTCTAGCTTATTTTTCAAGATACACCATATTTTTCAAGTCAGTTGACACTTCAGATCTTCAAAAAGATAAAGAGATATTGTTTAAAATATTTCCTGAAGTTGTCAAAGAAGTGGGACTAGAAAATATTATCAAATTCATTAGTGACAATCAGTCTCATTCAATGTTTTACAGCAAATGTATAACACTTTCTTTTGGTCTTTTTATGTTGCCCATTACCTTAATTTGATGTTATAAAATATTTCTAATCTAAATACTCTCTAATGATTTATGAAACATAACTAAATTTATATATAATCATGTAAGGGTTTTAGCTTTGATGAGGAAAGACTTTACTAATGAAAATGATCTATATCATCTTGGCATTATGAGGTTTGCTACTCATTTTTTAAGTATTCAATGTTTACTTAAGTTTAAAAAAGAGCTTCAACAAATGTTTACTTGCTTGAAATGAGAAGAATTAAGTTATGGTAAAAGTAAAGTTGGAAAGGAAATAATTGTTATAACTTTGCAAGATAAAGACTTTTAGCCTCAATGTAAACATATAATCAAAATTATTGAGCCTTCGGTGTGAATTCTTTAATTAGTAGATAGTGAAGAAAAACTAACAATAGGTTATTTATATGAGGCAATGAATAAAGCAAAAGAAATCATCAAGACAAAGTTGAAAAATAAAGTATTTCTATATGGACTATATTTGTAAGTAATTGATGCTAGATGGAATAAGCAACTTCATAGTCCATCACAGCAACAAATTATTTTCTTAATCCTAAAATCTATTTTAGGCCTTATTTCCCAAAACAAAATGAGGTTACTTGAGGTTTGCTCAACACAATTACTAGATTGATCCCTAATTGTGACACTCTATATGCAATTAGTGGCTAACTTGAGGAATATAAGAAAGCAACTAGTGATTTTAGCATGTCCTTAGCTATTTGTCAAAAGAAGAAGTTAAATCCGGACACTAACTTTTATTGTTTATATTTTTTTAAATATAAATGTTGTTTTGTATCTATAATATCTAATTTATTGAACTTTTATTTTAATTAGTTACATGAGAAGCAGCTTGTAAATGATACTCCAAAACTTCAAAAGTTAGGAATTCGAGTTTTTAGTTAGTGTTGTAGTGCAATTAGGTGTGAGAGAAATTAGAGTATATTTGAATTCATTCATTCTAAAAGGAAAAATAGACTAGAGCACAAAAGACTAAGTGATTTGGTCTTTGTTTGTTACAATTTGAGAATTCAACAAAGATAAATATCAATATTATCATATTAATAATAATATTAAAAATGATTATTACTATTTCATTAACATTTGTATTATTTTTAAAAAATAAATTTATCGCTAATATATATGGTTTATATTCATATTATTTTCTTTCATGTTTGTACTTTATAAAAATTTGATCCAAACAAAAGACGTTTTAGATTTTGTTAGCTTGGATAACATTAACCTATTAAATGAGTGAATTTATGAAGAACAAAGCTTTTTTTATGGAGAGAATATAAGTTGGAAAGCTACTGAGATGTCTTTTTTGTTTTGACTTTAGATGATGAATATATCCATTTTATGATGAGGATGAGCTTAGTGGAAATATTTATTTATTGGAATGTCTTATTGATGACTTTTCTAACATACCACTATAAGATTAAAATCCTTATTTTTAAGTTAATGGTGGAGATGATGCTTGATTTATGTTGTTTTTTTTTTACTACAACATTTTTCTTTATTAATATTTTGATACTTTATTTATGTTGAATTATTTAAAGTTAAAGTTCTCGATATTCATGAGTATTAATTATTTAAAAATGTTTTAGATTTTAAAATTATATTTAGATATTTGATATTGTATTTATATTATATAATTAAAGTTAATTTATCTTAAAATTTAAATTTAAATTATATATATATATATATATTAAATTAATATTTTAAATTATATATACACACATATCCTTTGTATATTTTAGGATCTGTTTAGTATTGTGTTTTTTAAAATTTTGAATTTTTTTGTTAAAATGTTTTTATATATTTTTAGATTGTTTTGATATGTTGATTTGAAAAATAATTTTTTTAAAATAAAAAAATATATTATTTTAATATATTTATTATAAAAAAAACATTTTAAAGTTACATCATTAACAAAACAAAGGAAGTAGCCGTGACTTTGAGTGATATCTAGGCATATCATCCAATCGACAAAAAACACAGTGAACAGACAAAACTGAGCACTCTTTTTTGGCTTTGCTTTCTTTGTAGAATCTGACAACCCCAGAAAAAGAGCTTCAATCTATGGTCTCTGAGTAAATGGCGTCAACTATTTTAACAAAGAGTCTATTGGGTCATCGCTTGATTCACTCCTCTTTTTCTCTTTCCCATAAAACCCCACAAATCTTTACTTCTCTCTTCCCTGTGAGTGACTAGCTGTTGTTTAAGTACCTGGGTTTTGCTTAATTCTATGATTATTTATCTGGGTGTCTTTTTTTTTTCTGCTTTTGAATCGGTGGTAGTGTTGAATTGTTGATTGATTCTGGATAATGGGTTGTCGATTTAGTGGTGAGAAGTAGGGTTTTTGAAGTGTATATCAGCAGTTTTAGTGATTGGTTTGGGTAAATTTTGTGACTTTATTATGATTATTAAGCTTGAATTACTTGTGTGGAATTTTATTTGTGTATCAAGATGAGAAACCTTCAATCTATTAGTGTTGAATATATGAACTGATTTTAAGTGTTAAGCGTGCTAAAGTTCAAGCATTGTTATCAACTGTAGTTATATAATTGTTTTAGTTTTTCTAAACACTGTGTTTTTTTTTCAATTTTTTTTTGCTGCATAGTGAAGGTCTAAATGAATTTTTAATCTCTGCTAATCTGAAAAGAATCGTGCTTTGTTATTGTCATGGGATTCTTTGCCTGTTAGGTGTATTGTGCCGTGTAATTTTTTGTACCCTTGGTAAAAGTACCTAGCTTGATATTTGTTTTATTGCATTTGCATTATTGCTGATTACTTGGAGCATACTGACCGAACTTTAATGTGTTTTTCTTTTGTTTCACATTACTTTCAGGGGAGAACATTTCAGAAAAGAGATGACCCCATCCATACATCATATAAGCCATCTCAGTGGGTTCGTTGTGTAGTTGGGACAAGAGCTAATTTCTCGACGCAATCTTTATCTTTGAACAAACCTGTTGTCTCTGTTGATTGGCTCCATGCGAACCTCCGGGAGCCTGACATGAAGGTACCTGCTAGTTCTTTTTTATAGAAAAGCTTCTCATCAAATTTATAAGAAGTAGGTCTTGTATTTCATTTCATCAGAAGAATTGTTTTTTCATTTGAATTTCTCACACTTATGTAAGACTATTCTGTGCACCCAAAAGATGAATGTAGTTGTATGACAATATTTTTTGTTTTGTGGAAGGAATGCTAAAAATGATTCTATTGTTGTCTCTTTGAGAGTCTTAGGATTAAAACCTCATTTTTGGCTAATAGCAAACAATTTTTGCCTCCATTTAATGAAGAAGCAAAAGAAAAAGCATCATGATCTTATTTAATTTTTTTTTAAGTTTATGTAAATAGGAAATGTTCCTTGATGCCTGCATTAATAAATTTCACACTTGAGTTATCAAAATAAATTAGACCCTTCATCTCTCTAAACTGGTCATGCTATGTAATTATCAGTCTATGGTTTCTGTTCATCTCAAGGAATATTTTATTGTAGTCTAATACATTTGAATCCATTTTAATATTTTTTTACATCTTAAACATGGTCACACATCATTCTGTCATACATTGTTATATTCAGGTGTTGGATGCATCCTGGTACATGCCTGATGAGCAGAGGAATCCAATTCAAGAGTATCAGGTCTGATGACTATGATTTAGTTTTGAATTTGTTTTCATTTGACTATTTTATTGACAATCTAAACTGATCTTAATAATTAATTTTAGGTTAGAATTTCATAAATATTATTTTATGTTCCACTGAAAATATGCTCTTTTTCTTCTTTCATTCTTCAAGATATTGATGTTATCTCATTTATTTTCCTTCAATGATAACCTGGTCTACTAAACTTGCTCCTTACAGGTTGCTCACATTCCTGGTGCCCTGTTCTTTGATGTAGATGGAATAGCAGATCAAACTACAAATGTAAGATGCCCTCTCTTTATTATTTGTTACAAATATTTATAGTTTGGGCCTAGAATTGCTAATGCTTCTTTTCCCCTTTTTTATCATTTGAATCATCTTTAAGAATGCATTGTATTTTGTCCATATACAAGAACCACCCCTGTTATAGTTCATCTTGTTTACTTCACAGGTGATATTCTATAGTTTATTATTTTAATTATTGATTGTACCTTTTCCATTTTATCCCTTTGCTTATCTTGTAAGAACAATTACTTGTATCAGTTGCCACACATGTTGCCATCAGAGGAAGCTTTTGCAGCTGCTGTTTCTGCTCTTGGTATTGAGAATAAAGATGGATTGGTGGTTTATGATGGGAAAGGTATCTTTAGTGCTGCTCGTGTTTGGTGGTAAGTTGTGGGGTTTGATAATGTGCTGTAGTTTTGTGGAATCTAAGTACTACTTTTATGGTTAGTTGTCCATTCTAACATAATTTTGATTAAATGACAAGGATGTTTCGAGTCTTTGGGCATGAAAAGGTCTGGGTGCTAGATGGAGGTCTGCCAAGATGGCGCGCTTCAGGATATGATGTTGAGTCTAGTGCTTCTGGTGACGCTATCTTGAAAGCTAGTGCTGCCAGTGAGGCAATAGAGAAAGTATATCAAGGCCAGGCAGTAAGTTTGTTGCTCATATATATCCATATGTGCATGCATTATATTTTTAATAAATAATAGTATGATAAAACATGGCATGAACAAGGTATTTTCAAATTGCTTATGTAGCTTTTCCATCCTTGTTTTTTTTTTTAATAATTAGAAAACTGAGAATATCAAGAAATGCTCTGTTGAACAATCATGCATATGGATAAATGTATCTGCATGCGTGAATATATATGTTTCTATATCCTGCATGGTCTATTTGCAATTTATAATTAATAGCACATGTGATTTGTTCTAATTTTCAAATTTGTTATTTATAATTAATAGCATTTATGGTTTGTTCTAATTTTCAATCATGTTATGATAAACTCTAATTGACTGTATGTTTTAATGACAGGTAGGACCAATCACATATCAAACAAAGTTTCAGCCACATCTTGTCTGGACACTTGAGCAGGTTGGTTACTATTTTTCAGTTGCTTATGTTCTAATGACAAAATTACAAAGATACATTTTTTTAATCACTCATTAGTGACCTTATAAGCAATATATGTACATTATATTGAATGGCTGGATATGATCATGTAGCTTTGGCATTGGCAATTTGATATAACAACTACATTAGAACATTGACTTGAAGAGTGGTTGATATTCGTTTTACATTTGTAGGCACTTTTGAGAATGCCATAGATAAAACTTAATTCATGCATGTGTGACTTGTGGAGTAAATTGATGAATTAACAATTTTGGCAATAATCTTCTAAGGTAAATAGGGAGAGGCAGCTCTTAGACTTTGATGGTGATGATAAAACTGATGGTAATCCCTAACGTAACAAGTTTGTTCTTTTAGTTAGCAGTGATATCAACATGAATTTTCTAGTTTAATTGAAATTCACTGACAACTTTAAATTATTTTTATCAAACTGTTTTGAGCTTTACGTTAAAAGATCTTAAATTTGGGTATTGAAATTAAGTGGTTTATAATTAAGTTCTCTCAAAAGAAAAGAGTGAACTTGAATTTGATGATAATGTACCGCAAATCATTCTCACCGTGTAGTGGTAACATGACATCCTATGACATTGCTTGTTGTCAGAGGGTTTTGGTCTGAATACCTCTCCTTGTGAAAGTTGCTTTCTTTATATAGAGATTGTCACACATTACATGGCTGAAAACCAGCCATTTCATCATACTATACAAGTTAAGAATAAAGCCTATCAATTATATACCTATATACTATATATAGCTAGACTAAATTAGGTAGCGCATATCGAGTTGTCAATTCTACTAACAACCCCCCTCAAATCGATGTTGGGTGATCGAAAAACATCAATTTGTCAATCAGGTACTGATGGTGAGGATGAGAGAGAGCTTTAGTGAAAACATTAGCGGTTTGGTATTCAGTGGAAATGTGTGGAAGAGTAATCTCCTGACAAGCCAAGGCTTCACGAATTGAATGACAATTCACTTTAATATGTTTGGTGCGCTGATGAAAAATGAGATTGGTAGCAATCTAAATAGCATGGTATTATCAACATGAAGTGGAGTAAGAGTAAGCCATGGAACACTAACAACTTGTGAAGCCATACAATTTCAAAACAGTTAGACAATATAGTTTGATATTTAGACTCAGTGGATGACTTTGAGACATGAACCTGTTTCTTACTCTTTTAAGAAATGAGAGCATCGCCAAGGAACATACACCAACCCATAACAAAACAATGAGTATCCACACAACTAACCATGTCGGCATCATTAAAGCCCTCTTAACTGTAAAGAATTCCCTGAAGGGAAGAACAAGTTGTAACAAGATGTCCCTTTGAGATATTGAAGAAGACGATAAACAACAACCAAATGTGTCTGGCACAAAGCTTGCATAAATTGATTGATTTGCTAAACAAAAAACAAGATATCAAGTTGAGGTCAAATAGTTCAAACTGCCTACTAGTTGTCAATACATTGAAGGATCAGATAAGGGATCACCATTCGCCTTATGTAACTTCAAATTTACCTCTATAGGAGTAAGAACCGAATTATTGTCTTGAAAGCCAACTAAAGAAAGAAGTTCTTGGCTATACTTATGATGATGTAAGAGCGTGCTATTCGAACAAGGTTGAACCTCAAGTCTAAAAAAATATTGCAGAGGACCAAGATCTTTCATATAAAAGGAAGATTTGAGGCGCTGTTGGAGCTGATCAATTAACTAGAGATCAGATCCAGTGATCACAATATCATCGACATACACAAGAAGTATAACGATCCCAAGGGTAGTCTTGCGAAAAAATATTGACTTTGAGTGAAAGCGAGATGCAGTAGAGTAGTACGAAACTTCTCAAACCATGCTCGAGGTGCTTGCTTCAAACCATACAGAAACTGCTTTAAGCAAAAAAACTCAACAAAAGATGAAGGAAACAAGCCAAGAAGAGGACACATAAATAGTTCTTCCTTTAGCTCACCATGTAAAAATACATTCTTCTCATCCATCATACGAAGTGACCATCCTTTTGAAACAACAATGGCCATAACAATCAGGACAATAGTAATTTTGGCCATAGGAGTAAATGTTCCCTTATAATCAAGCTTATACTCCAGTAGGACAAGGGACAATGTCCCAAGTATGATTTTCTTTAGGAACTTGAAGTTCGTCCTACATAGCTTGGCACTAACACTTTTGAGTATAAGCATGAGAACAAGACCTAGGCACAAAAGTATTATCAAGAGTAGCCTGGAGAGTGAAAGAAGAAAAACCATACCAATCTGAGGGCTAGGAAACCCTAGTAGATCAGCAGCGCGCATGCAATGCAGGATTAGTGGCAGTTTAGAGGAAGGAAGAGGCAGCGGGCGACGCTGCTGATGCACAATACCTGACTTAAAACGAGGAGTGCTAGACATGTTCAAAAAGAGGAAGCGAAATAAAGGAAGACACAAAATTAGGACGAGACAGAAAAAAAATATTTATTTATAAAAAAATCACATTGCATGAAATATGAAGCTTGTTAGCCTCTGCATCATAACACATAAACCCTTTATGAGAGTTACTATAGCCAAGAAAAGCACATTGAACTCAATCTTGTGATGTTTATTGGTTGGTTAGTGAACAAAACAAACTCTATCAAAAACATGCAGAGAATTATAATCGGGAGGAACATCAAACAAACGATAATATGGAGATCAAGATGCAAAGTAGGAGAAGACAAATGATTAATCAAATATACAATCGTTGATAAGGCTTCTAATCAAAATCTAGAAGGAACATAAGACTCAAGCATCAATGTATATCTAACAAATGTGATTATGATGCTCAGTGGTACTATTTTGTTGAGGGGTAAAAGGACATGAATGTTGAGAGAAAATACCCTTTTGTTAGAGAAAAGATTGAAAAACATGAGGCATGTATTCACTTCCAAAATCTGAGCATAAGATCTTAATTTAGGTAGAAAATTGGGCTTCTACATAGGCAACAAAAGTTTGGAAGGTTAAGAGCACATTAGCTTTAGAACAAAGAAAATAGACCCACATGAAACGACTATTATTGTCAATAAATGTCACAAAATACCTGTATTGAGCATGAGAAGGAACATGACTTGTATCCCAAGCAACAGAATGAATAATTTCAAAACATGTAGAAGTGCAACTACCCTACAAAGGAAAATGTAAAGATTTGCTTTTGCCAAGTTTACCAGGAAAGAAAAATTATTTTTATTTTTCAAATAACCATGTTTCATAAAATGTGTCAGGATTAAAATTGACAATTATTATTAGTAATAGTAGAACAACCAACATAAATTGAATGATGAATGAAAAATGACTAGAGGAAAAATACATCCCATTTTAAGCTCTTTTTGCTATCTCCTATCCCGACGCTTGATCCTGCACACAATTGCAACTAGAATGATTAATATGAAGAGAGCAATTTTCTTCTACTAATTTTCTAACTGAAATGAGATTGGCAGATAAATCAGGATACTCAAAAAGCATTAGTAAATGAAGACCCCATATTTCCGATCATAGGAAGAATACTGCCATTGGCGATCTGCATATGCTGCTTACCATCATAGTTACGAACATCATGTAAAGCTGCCAGATTGCCAATCATGTGATTAGAAGCCACAAAGTCAATTAACCAAGGAGAAGTAAGAAGATGTTTCTTACCTTGGAGACCAAGAGCAGAAATGGCGGAAATAATCATTTGTTGAAAATGTTGGGGTGATGTTGGAAGAAGAACCCAGAACAATGGGTTGTACATAATATATAGGCAAAAAAGTGGACTGAACAACAATATGAGATCAGTTCTGAGGGCGGACATGACAATCCTTAATGATATGACCTTGCAATAATAGCGTAATTTCTAGCTGCAAAATTTTGCAATGTGTCTAATTTCCTTGCAACTATAACACTGTGGTGGAGATCTGGATCGTCATCTTCCTTGAGTAGCGTAGGCCATATTAACCTTCTCAGAACTGCAAGCATTTTGAGCAAGGCCAAGCTGTGAGGCAAGATGTTCTTCACACAAGAGTCCACCCAAGCAAACATCCGAAGATGGGACATGTTGGTGATTGATTAACATAGCTCGTACACTTTCAATCTCGGGTCATAGCTTCAAGAATTGATCCTATTGGCTCTCAGATTGAACCGCTTATATTGTTGCTAAAGTTGCTTTGGGAACTTGGGAATGCACCAATCCAAAATAATCATGTTATAAATTAATAAAACTAGAATAAAATAACTCAATAGTTTCTGATGTCTAATTCCAATTGAAACTTTCGAGCAGAATTATCTTGATAATAAATTCGTCAAAGGTAATCTAACATCGTCTTAGCAGTAGCGAACCCATGAATATTGTTGACTATATGAGGTTCAACAAAACTTAGTAGCCAGGTAGCATTTTTGTCATCCCTACTTTCCCATGAATTAAGTTCCTTGGGATCAATGGGAGCTGTAGAAGACCAATCCAAATGACCCCATAACTCCTTCCCTTCCACAAACATATATATTTGGAATTCCTATCTAGCTTAATTCTTGCTAGTAAATCGAACAATAGAATTTTCTCCTGACATAATAACCACAAAAAATTGATAGAAAAAAAATCATCATAGCTACAAGACCTGCTGATAGCCACCAAACCAAAGACGACTGAAACTCTAAACTAAATAAGCACCACACCATCGAGAAACCAAGAGA
>Ga0325411_1000166_pt1 | contig 66584 bp, 36 predicted proteins | sample PopdelMetagenome_13_FD_206181 | JGI IMG/M metagenome (GOLD analysis project Ga0325411, IMG submission 206181) | Populus deltoides microbial communities from Bellville, Georgia, United States - Xylem-PdIQD-R4 | ecosystem: Host-associated > Plants > Phyllosphere > Stem > Wood/Secondary xylem... | reverse complement strand
TAAAGTGTTTTCTATTTCGAGATCCAACTGCACTTGAATTTGATTAGTAGAACGGGTTACAGGCATAAATCTTCAAGAAAACTCAAAATAAACCAATCACACAAGAGATTGAAAACAATGCAAATTGCACGAAAATCCTACGGTAGAAAACTAAAACTACTTAAAAACCCTAGAAAACAGTGGAATTTGGCCTCGATAAGGTGAGGCTAGTGGTTTTACCACTAGTCTTGTTTCGAACGTCGTTTCCCTTCAGGAAACAAAAGGCCGATACCTAATTCCATCAAAAAATCTGTTTTGAACAGTACCGCTGCCGTAAGTGAACAATAGCGCCGCAAGCAAAAATTCTATCTCTTTTTTTTTTAGAAAAATAAATAACAATCACAACAAATAAAAATAACAGCACAAGAATTAACTAAAATTACTTCCCCGGCAACGGCGCCAAAATTTCTGTTTTGAACAGTACCGCTGCCATAAGTGAACAGTACCGCCGCAAGCAAAAATTCTATCTCTTTTTTTTTTTAGAAAAATAAATAACAATCACAGCAAATAAAAATAACAGCACAAGAATTAACTAAAATTACTTCCCCGGCGGCGGCGCTAAAATTTGTTGCGATGTCGCGATCGCACAAATTAATTACCCTAGCTTAAAACTCACAAGATAGTATAGAGCAAGCAAGGGGTTGATCCCACGAGGAAGGTTTAGTTCAGATTTTTATGCTATATGTTATGCAATTGGGGAATTTTGATTTGTGATGATCTAAACTATGGAAGAAATTAAACTAGCAAACAAAATCACTTGAAACTGAAATATATAAAGAAAACAAACCTTGGTTGCAAGCACACATCCACCTACAGAAATCAGAACCGATCCTTGAAACGAAACTTCAGCTTATATTCTGAATTTTTATCTTTTCTTAACATTGGTTAATTAACGGATCCGCCGTATAACTAACCCTAACCAACAAATAATCACAGTGTCCGCACTAATGATTTAATCCAATGGCAGCCTTAAGATCTAGATAAATTCATTAATCTTAACAACCAAGTTGTCAGCTTGTGTTGCTTTGATCGAATGTTCTCCCTAAGTTTAATAACGTAGTTCCGCTACAATTACCAAGCTTAGTTGCTTCACAAGTTTATATATCACAACTCCGGTTTTGATATCAAACTTAGCAATAGATTGTTCACAATAATAACTTAGAGTCCGCTCTAGCAATTAAGATAAACAATCATACGAAATATGCATAGGAAAACAAACATACTCATTCATAATACAAACCAAAAATAAATGGAAGAATAAATCTCACAGTTCTTGAAATCTGAAGGTGTTTGCGTCCTTGCAACCAAGAAAACGAGCTTAGCCTTGCATATCTATTGAACAACTACTCCTAAAGATGAAAGAATACATGATTTCTGATTTGTAGAAGGGAGAGTTTGTGTTTCTTCTCTTATGGCTGCCACCCTTCTTTCTTTGATTCTACTGCACTCCCTCTCCCTCTCTCTTGGCTCTCTTAATATCATGAACTTAGCTGCCTATTTATACACAAATTGTAAGTAAGAAAAATCAAAGTTCAAGTGTGAACATCAAGAGATGGTGGTAGTGTGAAGGCGGCTGGCGGCTGGTGGCTGGTTTGAGGTTGGTGGCTTGAGGTTGGTGGCTGCCTTCCTTGACCTTCTGGATTGATTTACTTGAGGAGCTAAATTGCTGAAATTAAAACTTAGATGTCGGTTTTGATGCTTCGGGATGTAATTTGGATTCGTTTCTTCATGAAACCTGTTTGCCGACAGAATTTAGTTGTCATCTTTGCAAAATCATATCTCCCTCATATGACATCGTTTTTTGCTCCAATTTACTCCTTTTTGCATCTTTCTTCTAAAGGTGCCTTCAAAACATAAAACAAAGAATATCAAGGCATTTTATACATAAAACAATAGGCAAAACACTAGTTAAATGTGAGTGAAACTATCGAATAATATGGTTACATCAGTCATTAACTGACCCAAATATTTTATGAGTTTATTCACAAGTTATTTATTATTAGTAGATATTTATCGAGTTAGCATCAGGCCTTTGATCAGGGGTTTCACAATTCAATAAATTTTTTAATTTATTTATTTATAAACATTTCTTGATTTGTTATAATTAATTATTTATTTATTTTACAAAATAAAAAAATAAAAAGAATACTACGTTCATCCTATGTTGGTCCGGATGAGACTCATGGAATTATTAATAACCTTTTTTATTTTAAAACTTCATGGTAGGCCTACGTCAATCACTAAAACTAGGAGACACGTCAACTTAATCATAAAAAATCAAGCTTTTGAAATATAACGCTAACTTAATGAAAATGCATCAACTCATTATTAACTTTTTTTAAGGTTAAAATATCATGTTAGGCCTACATCAATCCATATAAACTATGAGACATATCGATTTAATTGTTAAAACCAAGCTTAAAAAAAAACATGATGAAAACTTTATAATGTTGTTTACATGCATATACACACGTAAAAAAAGGATGTAATTTTACAAAATGTAAATAACATCATATGAAGAAAAAAGATAAAATAAAAATACATGGATGAATAATGATCATACATGAATAGTAATATGAGTATTATTTGCATTTATGAATATAAACCATGCTTAACTTTCAAGAAAAGGAAGAAACCAGAAGTAAGAAGGATTTGGCTTACCTTGGAGTTGGTTCCAAATAAGGAATGAGCTATTATAGAGGTAAAGATGGTGTTTTGTTGGTGATAAAAAAGTTTTTAGGTGGTTTTTCTCGGTGTTTTTTTCTTTTCTTTTTGCATTTTTTTCTCTCTTCTTTTTTCTTTCTCTCCCCTTCATTTTCCCCCTCTCCAACTTCATGGTTTAAACCAATTCCATTTCTAACCCAAAAAACTATTTTTTTTCTCTTTAATTTTTTTTCTTTTTTATTCTTCTTTCTTATCTATTACCTATTAGTTTAAAATACTCTTATGTCAAACTCTTTTTTTACCTTTCTCTCTGTATTTTCTCTCTCTAAGTTTGCTCTTCTTGTTTCTTGCTTTGCCATTCTATATATAGGCAATGATAAAGCTCTTAGAACTTTTTTTAGTGGAATGATCTTAGTCATTGGATCAATCTCAACCCTCCATTATAGTTGTAGACTTTCCCAAATATGTTTGTGTTGGCCTTTTTGTACCAATTATGCAAGGTTTTCACAGGATTCAAGTGTCTTTTTTTTTTAAGAGAAAGTAGTGCACATATAGAGAAGGGGAGTGGTGTGTTTTTTAGCATTTGTAAGAGGCGAGAACAGAAAAAAAAAAAAAGGCCAAGATATGACAAAAAGTCATGAAAAACAAAAGAATTATAGGGCTATCATCAAAGAAGATTGTTTTAGCCATACACTAAAACGACCTTGTTTTGGCATGTGGCTTCTTTTTCTTTTTTTTTCTATTCTAAGTGAAACAACATTGTTTCATTTTAAATGCAACGTTTCACTCAACCTTTTTTTTTTAATATGAAACAATACCATTTTAACATATAAAAACTTCAAAAATGTCCTTTAATTTCTATGCCTTTCTTTAATTTGGTCTTTGAATCTTTAATTTTTTTATTCTGCTAATCTCAACATTTTTCTTTTTATTTCATCCCTAATTACATTAAAACAACCATTGCATTTTGCTACCTCTTCCAATTCAATCTTTAGCTTTTCAATTTTTAATTATTTAGTCATTTAGTCATTTTCTCTCAATTTTATCATTGATTGCATTAGAATGTTCTTTACATTTTGCCACATCTTCTAATTCAGTCATTGGCTTTTAAATTTTCAATTATTTAGCTCATTTCAACCATTTTCTCTCAATTTCATCTCAAATTTGTCCGTAATTTCTTTTTTTATTCTTTTATTTTTTTAAGATATTTTTTATTGAAATACATATTATTCCAAGTATTTTTTTTTACTTTTTTTTATTGAAACATTTTCTTTTTTGGGATATTTGATAGGGTCAAAGGTTGGGTTATAACACAAATTATGCACTTAGCTCTAGAAGTATTTCTAGACCTATGACTTGAGCCTTATATTTAGCTTGATCATTAGAGAAATGAAAACTAAGCTGAAATTATAAGGTCATCTTATGACTTACTAAAGAGATTATTATCACCCCTACATTGTCTTATGCTTATTTTTCAATTCATTAAACCACAACTACCATGGAATAGGCTCAGTCATAATAATGTCAATGTCTTGTTCCAATTCATAATTGATGTCAAGGTAATGAAGATTAACAAAAAAAATCAACAAAATCTTGGACTTTAACAGAGATTTTTTAGTATGTAATGTAAATTAAACTTAGATAATGCTAAAGTCCATTTACCAATACTACTTCATAAGAAAGGATTAGACAACATGTATTTTATTAAATATATCTTGCAAATTACATACATATTTATAGGTATTATGTACTAGTAAAGCTTTACACAAGGAAAGTATAAAGTTCAAAAAAAAGTTCTATTGAAGTATAAATTCTTCAATGTCTATAAGAATGAAACTATAATAGATGGCTAGCTCATGTTCAATTTCATTCTGTTATGTCAACATATTGCCAATCAACCCTTTCACTTCTGAAATATATAGCTAAAAGCTTATAGGGTTAATACTAGAGGTTAATTTATATAAGTTTGTATATGTTTCAAAGCATGTTATTACTTTTCAATCCATTATTTCTTTTCGATTCATCAGAGTTATTACCCTTCAATAACTCAATAAATGGTATGTGTGATAAACTTCTTTAGAAAATCAATCTTGCTAATAAGGTTTTGAAATTATTTATTAGTTTGAGGAGGTCTTGCTTTTCTGATTACTTGTGATTTATTTTTTTCCTTCTTTATGTCTTATTAATGCACTAAGAATCAAAGAAATTTTTCTATTTAGACACCAAACATAGATTTTAAAGGGATCATTTTTAAATTGTACACCTTTATATGCTCAAAGGTAACATATAGCTTGTTTAGATAGGTAGGTTTGAACTTTAATTTTACCACAATATTATCAATATAAACCTCAATGTTATGGTTAATCATGTCATGGAAAATTATATTCATCACCTTATGGTTAGTAGCACCAACACTTTTTAATCCAAATGGAATTACCATTTAAAAAAAACATCCCTAATGAACAAGGATATTTGAAAGTAGTTTCAGGCATATCTTCTTCCAGAATGAATATATATTAATAGTCTGAATGTTCATACATAAAGCTAAAAATTCAATTACTTGTTATTAAATCAATTAGCATATAAGCTATTTAGAATTGATAGATTTAGGTTTATAAAATCTATGCATACTCTAAATATTTTATTTCTTTTTTACAACTAGAATAATGTTAGATATCCATTCAGCATATCTTATTGCCCTGATAAATCCATCTTCTAAAAATAGTTTAATTTTCTATTTCACATAATCAATCACATCTAGAGCCATTCTTCATGGAGGCAATTTATATGGCTTAAACTTAGGCTTGATTGGTAATTGATGCTTAATCAAAAACTTGTCTAAACTAGGAATTTCACCATAATCCAAGACAAAGTATTCTTTATAAATATGCAATAATGATGCTTCACCCTTTTAAAATTCCTCTAGTAAATTTGCACTTATAAAATTCGGTCCCCAAGTTAACTTTTATTAAAGGGTTCTAAACTTTAGCTTGTTTATCATCCATATTTGGTGGTGCTGAAAAAATTCTCTTATCAAGCATGATCAAGTGATAATCTTGATCTAGTTTCATTGAACAATTTCTATTTTTATGTCTAATAAGTTTACAAGCTTCATCAAAAGATTTAAGACATGCAAATAAGCTATAATGACTCATTTATTCTCATGTTTTGAATCCCTAGCCATTACCTTCCAATTGCAAGTTACTTAACATAATAAAGTCTATTGTTAGTCACCATATTTATATTATCTTGTTTTATACTAAAGAATCAATTGGGTGACTTATATTGTCTATACTCATAAAATAGACTAAGTTTATATCATTGCTATATATTCATGCATATGTCATCATTGTGTTGACATCAAATGTCTAAATCAAAATATTCTTGATGAAGGGATTATTAAATACATTGAGAAATTGGTCACTAAATGATTATGTCAAACTACATATGACTTTTTTAATATTTAAGAGATTATGATAAGTTGTTTGACATTGCACTTAATCTTCAAATATAAATCAATCAATATATTAAATTGATAATAATTTAAATTATTTTTTTAATTAGTATTATAATTTATATTTAGGTCAACATATTAAGAACCTAATAGGTCACGAATATTCAAAATCATTTATTGAAATTAAACTAGAATGATTAATCAAGTGGGACTTTATTATAAATAAATTTTAAAAATTAAGGACTACAATGTGATTTATATAAAAGATTATAATTTTATACCTAGAAAATTCAAGTAAGGACTTAATTGTATAAATTTCTAAAACTATCATGAAATGATATATGTAATACTTTTCAAAGGGCAGAGTGATATTTTGTTATTAATAGGGTTATCAGGTTTTCTCTATAAAGAGAATGTCATGACTCATATTTTTTTATGGATGATTAGAGAAAAACACATTCTATATATTAGATATACCTATAGAAATAGATAAAGTAGAGAAAAGAAAGAGCTAGCACTCAAGATATAACATTTCCTCTCTCTCCTAAAAATAGAGATGACAATTTCATCTAAACCTTATGAAAACTGAAAACCTACCTGAATGAGTGAGTTTATATATATAGAGAGAGTTATCCCATCTGACAAGTAATGGATAAGGTATGGATATTGTTAAACTTGACCAAAAGTTGACCCAAAACTAAGCCGATCAATAAACATACATACATCAAATATATTTATTACTATTTTATTTTATGTTGAATAACAAATAGTACTTAGATAATAGATATCCATAGAGATAACTAATGGATAGTTTATGGTGTTAAGTTTCCCAAAACATATAAATACAATGGAAACAATGATTTTAAAAAAAATTAGAAGTCCTAAGGAACTTGTTAGGCAATCTAGGATTGTTTATGGATTGAGAGAAGATTACTTGAAAATCCAATCTTCTTTCTTGGTTTGATTAACTCTTCAAGACTAGGTTATCACAAATCATAAGTCATCCAATTATCCAGTCTCTAACAGTAACCACATGAACCACTAAATAAAAAATTTCTTAAAAACCTATAAGGCATATACATTAGCAATCTCTCACCTAAACTAAAGTCAATTGCTCTTATATCTAATACCATATCACTCTATATGTGATGATGCTTTTGTTGGGACAATGCCTCAATAAAAGGATTTGCAAGATTCTTTTTAGTGGGTGCTCACTCTATGTTTGCATATTTTATTTTTATGATTCTTTAATTAAATGGAATTACCTAAGTACATGTTTGGATCATTAATGATATCTTGGTTCCTTTTCTTTATGCAATGGCTTCATTGTGATTACGGTATATGACTATTGGATCAACAATGATTGGAATTACACATAGTTTAGTGATGAACTTCTTGATCCAAACAACCTCTTTTGTCCCTTTTAATACAAAGAGGTACTCAGCTTCAATTATAGAATTTTTTATGATCTGTTGTTTGTAACTATTTCAACTCACAATACTATCATTTAAAGTAAAAATATGTCCTGATTAAGATTTGTTATCATTAATTGTTGATTGAAAATTAGTATTTGAATAAACATGAACTATAAGTTCATCTTCTTCATAGACTCAAAAATCATTTTTAGTTCTTTTTAAATATTTAGGAATGTTTTTAACTATCTTCTATTAACTTTTACTTGGATTATATTGACATATGCTCATTATGTTTAAAGCTTAAGATATATTTAATCTTGTATATAAAATCGCATTCATAATAGATTCTATATTCAAAGCATATGAAATTATTTTCATCCTATCTCTCTTAATTTGTGTCTTAGGGCACAAGTTTTTAGAGAGACATACCCTATGCGAAATAGGTAAGTATCCTCTCTTAAATTTTTTTATGCTAAATCATTTTAGCATATTGTCTATATATATGGATTAGAATAACCCAAGTAACATTCTAAATCTATCTCTGTAGATCTTTATTTCTAGTACAAGGTTGCTTCTCCCATATCTTTTATAGAGAAATTCTTGGACAACCAAATATCTACTAACTGGAGTAATGGGATGTTATTTTTTATCAATAATATATCATTTACATATAATATTAGGAAATTAACTCCACTTCTACCAACCATTTTATAAACACAAAGCTTATCCATATTTGTAATGAAATCAACTATTTGATTATCTTATAAAAATGGATATTTCAAATCCTTAAAGCTTGTTTAAGTACATACTTGATTGGAAAATTCATTAGTTTCAAAACCTTTTATGTTATATACACATCTTCGTGAAGATTCTAATTCAGTAATGTAGTTTTAACATCAATTTTCCAAATATTATAATCATGGTATGTTGTTATAGCAAGCAAGATCCTTATGGATTTTAACATAACTACCAGTGAGAAGGTTTTATCAAAGTCAACCCTTTATTTTTGTTTGTAACCTTTGACAACTGGTCTAGCTTTGTATATTTGCACATTGTCATCCATGTCAACCTTTCTCTGAAAGGTTTACTTACCATTCAATAGGTTTTATCCTTTTTTCTAGATCAATCAATGTTTATGCTTGGTTGGTGTACATGAAATCCATCTCAGATTTCATAGACTCATACCATTTCTAGGAATTAATATTGAATATTATTTCCAAGTAGTTGGTAGGTTCAACAACTATAAGCAATTTGACATTTTTAATTTCCATGAGAAATCCATATTTCATTGGTGCATGATATGTCCTACTAAATCTATAAAGTTCTTATGTTTTTTAGCTCCAATTTGAACATCTAATGTTATAGCTTTGGGTTTGGGCTTTATTTAGATGTTAGTTTATGGTTCTTCAAGCTTTATTTAGATGTTAGTTTATGGTTCTTGAATTTCTTCAAGTTTTATTTTCCTTTTTAAAGAACAGAATATTTTTCTAAGAACATAAGATGTTATGAAACTTACATCTTTTATTTATTAGTTTCTTTTAAATATCCCATAAACTTACACTTATCTAACTAAGCTTTTATCTTTATAGATACAATACACTTCATATAAGTATCACATCCTCAAATCTTTAAATATGATAAATTTGGTATCTTACCTTTATAAATCTTATATGGAACCTTATCAACAAGTTTTATTAGAATTCTATTTAGAAGGTAAGTTTTAGTTTGTAAGGCATAACCCTATCAAAAAAGATAAATGTGTGTATAACTCAATATAGACCACATCATATCTAATAAGGTGCAATTTCCCCTATAATAAACTCTATTATCATGTGATGTTCCAAGTAGTACTCATTGTTAGAGAATCTTGTTATAATCTTGAAATTTTTTGCTTAAGTATTCACCACTTTGATCTTATCAAAGTATATTTGTACTCTTTTTAGTTTGTTTTTTTTTTTTACTTCAATTATAAATTCTTTGAACCATTCAAATAATTTAGACTTGTACTTCATCAAATATACATAACCATATCTAGAATTATCATTAGTAAATGTGATGATATATATATATATATATATATATATATATATATATATATATATATATATATATATCATGAATTATTATTGGTTCACATACATTTGTATGTAGTATACCTAACAATTCATTAGATCTTTTATTTTTTTTAGTAAAGAATGTTTTAATCATTTTATCCAATAAACAAGCTATACACATTTCATATGATTCTATGATTCATAATAAAAAGAATCAAAATATCCTTCTTTATATAACTTGGTAATTCATGTTTTATTGATATGACCTAATCTACAATGTCATAAATAAGATGACTATTGATTATTTAATTTATTCCTCTTGTTGTTTGTATTGAACAAGGGCATTTTTTAAATACATACAGACCGTTTATATAATCACCAAATATATAATAAATATCATTGTTATAAAAGCAACAATATTTTCCCTTAATAATAAATTTAAATCCATTTAAAGTTAAGTAAGAAATGAACTCATGTTTCTAGAAAGTACTAAAATAAAATAATAATTATCCAGTTATAGTATCAACCCAATTAGAAAAATTAAACAATAAGTTCTAATGTAGCAAATTTTGCTCCATTACCAAAACATGAGTCCACTTTGCCTTTATATAATCTTCTATTTTTCTTTATTTTCTATAATTTTTTTACAATTGAGAAAATCACATATGTTATCCAATATTTGAGAATTACTATGCAAAATACAAAGTTAGTTCTCAATCATAAACAAAACATAAGAATTTAAAGATGAACATTTTGTCATCTTGTAGCAGTACAATTCTCTAAAGGTCAGATATCTCTCAATCATATTAGCTACATCAAACTACTCTTTGAGATGTATAATTATAGTATAAGCATTCATATTCAAATGTTGTATTTGAAGTTCAGGCAATATGTTAGCTAACATCACACATATAACCTTTTCATCGTCATCAATATTGCATTGATATTCAGTCAAGGACTTCATCATTAGCATCCGATATATATAATAATTCTAATCCAATTAAGAAAATTAATTTTACAATTAATTTCATTTAAAATTTCAATTCCAATATAAAATCAATATTTTATTTATTTAGAGGTAAAATTGTAATTCTACCATTTAAATACCAATTTCTAATTAAGCATAGATTTCAATGGTAGAATTATAATTCAGACCCAAAAAAACTCTAAATTGGTTTTAAGGGAATTTTCCCTCTTATTTCCTTCTTCCTTGCTGCTGCTAGTGTGGGCACATTACCGTCATTATTGGTAGTCAAAATTGTCACTACACTATAAGTAGCACAATGTAAACACCATGTTTGAGGCATTAGCCTCATGTATGGCTACCCAACAGCGCTTGGCGCTGCTATGGTGAGGTAGTAGCCATGTACTATTGCATTTGCCACCAATGATGAGGTGGATGGGAACATTGAAAAGCCACCCCTGGTGGATGTCATAGCCACTACAAAACAATTTTTTTATTTTTCTGTAGATTCGACCCAAATATGGAGAAATTCAACCAAATCTCAACGGAACAATAACTAGATTTCTTTTGAAAAAATCATAAGATAAAAAAAAAATGTTTGCAAAAATTATTTTACACATAAATTTGATCTATAATTAAGTATAATAACAATTAAAATATATATTTAACAACCTTAATCATCTCACGATGGCTCTAATTTATTGTTAGGTTTCTTAAAACATATAAACAAAAAAAAAGTAATTATAAAATCTTTTAGGAATACCAAAGATATTATTAGACAATTTAAAATCATTTAGAATTTATACAAAGATTACTTGAATATTCAATGTTCTTTCTTCATTTGATAAACTCTTTAAGGCTGAATTGTCATAAATTAAACTTTTCAATTGTCTAGCATCTAACAATAATCTACAAAAACCATAAAATTAAAAATCTCTTAAAATCTTTTGTAGGACAAAGAGATTGTTATACTTTTAGTGTTAATTTTTTCTTTTATCTACCCTACATATTTGTATATGTGTATTTGATTTTCTATATAGAAATATAAGGCGTATGAATCTATTTATAAGAAAACCTAATAACTCTTTAAATGGCAAATATCAATTTATCCAATAAATAATATCACTTATATTATTTTAAGATAATTTTAAAAATTTATTCAATTAAATCCCTATTAGATTTTTCTAAGTATAGAATTTTAATTCCCTGTATAAATTATATTATAGTCTTTAATTTATAAAACTTATTTACATTTAAGTTATACTTAATTAATTATTCGAGTTTAATTTTTTTTCTCGATGATTTTAAATATATGTGACACATTAGGTTTCTAATATTGGTCTAAATATAAATCTTAATTTTTATTAAAATAGAATTGATTAAATTAAACAATTTAATTTATTATTAATTTAATAAATTGATTGATTTATATTTAAATATTAAATATTCTATCTAACAATATATTATAATCCTTCGGAGAAAAATTTAACTTCATTTTTCGATGATCATCTTCTTGAACTACTTGTCTTTTAACACCGAAGCTTTTAACAGAGAAGTCTGCAAACTCGGTGTACAAGTAGAAGGAACGGCTTCAATCAACGTTATTGCATTAGGAGCCAAACTTCTTTCCATGTCATACAGCGATCTGAGAAGAGACTCAACCTCTTCTCAGGGGTGCAAGTACATTCTGACTGTGATTCTCTCCGAAGTAGTTTCAGCAACAAGTCATCAGGAAAAGTCCTGGAAGTTCCTACCTCAGCAGACTCGGCAACTGATAGAACAGCAAGCATATGGAGTCTTCCAGGAGTTCCAAGAGTTTAACTGGGATGTTTCGGTTTGAGAGGCAGTTCCATAATACATTGCTAAGCTGTACATTCACTTGGCGATTAGTTTCCAATGTCATTTAATGGGTACTATAGACAAAGCATCATCACAAAGGAAAGAGCAGTCAAGATAATCACAAATTCAGCGCTATGGTGGCACTTGCACAATTCAATTTATTGCAAAAGTGACGTGCAGAAACTCTAGGCACGGTTCAATCAGTGGAATGCACCGACGCAGGTCCTTCTACTTGTGCACCGAGGTATATGGTATACGCACCGCCTCCATATTAGAGCCCAGATAAACAGCAGCTAACAAAGATATGGAGGGAGAGGCATGCACAAAAATTACAAAGTTGAGCAGGAATGCTTTGAATTATTTCTAACTGCGAACATAATTTTCCTTGAGGTTTTCTATTGAATAAAAGAAAGCAATAAAAAAGTACCTTCTATACAAGGATGGAAAGCCACCCTGTTTCCTGAAGCATCTCTTCAAAATATTGTTAGCAGCAACAATCATATGCTCCTTTGCTTTCAGAGTTTTCATACACTTAATCTGGAGAAATACAAAAACGAGTGCAGAGGAACATCGTAACAATGACATGTAGAATAATTATCTGGGATAAAATGAACATAAAATATCCCAAGCACATTACCAAAAATTTGACTCCGGATATGCAAACTTCTGGTCCTTGATGCATGCTTGGTGGTTTTGCAGCAAAATTACCAACGATCCTGACAAGAGCAGGTGCCTCTCTTAAAATGGTGGAACCGTCTAATGTCACGGACAACTATTTCCTGATTTGTGATGTCAGAGATAAGCTTCATAAAATCATGGCAATCCTCACAGATTCTTAGATTTTTGAAAATCCGAATTGGTTTCACTGCATTGGTGCTTAGAAGAGCAAAGGAAAGAGCCAATCTTTCACTGTGATAGTAGAGATGCTCCATTTTTTCTTTGTTAGAGACATTATGAAGAACAACTTCTGTTTTTGGCACATAACCTATTGACATCAGACTTAGCCTCAACTTGTCCAATTTGGCATAAATTTCTCTGATTTTGGGGTGTGAACCATCTTGAGACAAGAAGACGTGAACCTGACCATCAACTTCTACCCAGCTACACCCAGGTTCTTTTTTAATGCCTCGCAAGGTCATCAATGCTCTGATGTTTCTTACATCATCCCACCTGCCTTTGCTTGCAAAAATGTTTGATAGCAATATATAACTAGAGTCCATCATGGGTTCCATTTCAAATAGTTTCTTAGCAGCTTTTTCACCAAAGTCAACATTTCCATGCAATTTGCAAGCCCCAAGAACAGTCTCCCAGATCAGGGAATAGGGGGTTAGGTTCATTTCCTCAATAAAGATCTTGACCTCATTGAATTTTCCAGCTCGGCCAAGAATATCAACCATGCAAGCATAATGCTCAATTGAAGGGTTAATCCCATATATTTTACTCATCGAGTCAAAACGCTTTTTCCCCTCTTCAACCAAACCCATGAAACTGCAAGCAGAAAGAACACCAATGAAAGTGGCCCCATCAGGCATAATTCCTTCAGATAACATCATCCTAAAGGCTTCAAGAGCCTTCTCCCCCTGACCATGTTGCGAGTACCCAGATATGATAGTGTTCCATGAGACTATATCCCGTGAAATCAAGCCTTTAAAAATTGCCTCGGCATGTTCCATGCAACCGCATTTCCCATACAAATCGACCAGTGCACTACCAACAAATATATCACCAAAATGCCCAGCCTTAACTGCCACAGCGTGGAGTTGCCGCCCATTTTCCAAGGTTGCCATATGGGAACATCCACTTAAACAGCTGGCAAGAGTGTATTCATTTGGCTTTATACCCTCTCTTTGCATTTGACGAAAATACTTAACAGCCTTTTCTGCTTGATCAGTTTGTGCATAACCAGAAATAATGACTGTCCAAGAGAAAATGTCCCGATTAACCAATCTATCAAAAGCTACACCTGCATCTTCCAAGCATCTGGCCTTTGCGTACATGTCAACAAGAGCTGTCCCAACAAAGTCATCACCATCACTGCTGTTTTTTATGATATGAGCATGTACTTGCTTTCCAAACTCTGGATCCAACAGACTAGAACAAGACCTTAAAACACTAATAAATGTGAACATATTAGGCTTGAAACTTTCCAAGAGCATCTGGTAGAAGATTCTTGGTCCTCTACCGCAAGTCTGTGAGTCATAGAATCCAGATAAAAGGGCATTCCAAGAAACTAAATCTGGATTGGTCATTGCCTCAAACACCTTGTTACCATCTTCCACACACCTGCTTTTCATGTACATAATTATCAATGGATTGCTGACTAAATTATCAGATTCAAACCCGTATTTGCATATACAACCATGAATGCTTTGACCATAACGCAGGTCACCCATATTAGTAGCCGTGCTAACAAGACTAGAAAGGGTAAATTGGTTAGGTCTAACTCCTTTACGTCTCATCAGATGAAATAACTCAGCCGCTTCTTGGCCATGGCCTTGCTGATCAAGGCCAGTGATCATCGCACTCCAGGCCACTACATCAGGATTTCTTATCTTTGTAAACACTTTTAATGCATCATAAACCGTCCCACACTTTGAATACATATCAACAAGACTGCAACCCAGAAATTCATCAATCTCACACCCACTTCTGAGTGCCAGAGCATGCAGTACTTTGCCTTCTCTTAAACTCCCTGTGTTAGCACAGCCTTTTAAGACAGTAGACAAAGTAAATTTACTAAACTTTGTTTCACACTCTTTCATTTTACAGAACAACTTCAAAACCTTCTTCCCATCGCCCAGTTGAGCATAACCATTGAGCAGAGCATTCCACGACACGCCATTCTTCTCAGGCATGCCAAAGAACAACCTTTCAGCAAGTTCCATCTCTCCACATCTAGCATAAAGGTCAACAAGCGCAGACCCGACAAACAAATCCAATAGCAATCCAGCTTTAATTGCTTCCACGTGGACCTGCTTTCCAAACTCTAAATTCAAGCACATAGAGCAAGCTTTCAATGCAGTAGCCAATGCAAACTCATTGGCCCTTACATTCTCCTTTCTCATTTCGCAATATAGACTAACGCCCTCACTTCCACAGCCTTCATTCACAAATCCAGAAATCAGCGCAGTCCATGATACAACGTCTCGCTGGGGCATTTCAGCAAGCACCTTGCGTGCAAAGAATCGGCTCCTACATTTTGCGTAGAAATTAATCAAAGAAACCCACAAATGTGAATCTAGCTCCACTCCACTTGTAATCAAGTTCCCATGAATAGCCTTCCCCTCTTTTACATCCCCTTTTGAAGCACACTCACGCAGCATAACAGAATATCGTTTTAGCCTCTCCTTTGCATCAAACCTCACAGGGCTGCTGGTTACGTTACTTTCACTTTTACCATTTAGATTAGGCAAATTCGGACTCCAAAACTTTCTGGATATCTTTGTATTAGCCTCAGGGAGGTGAGCCGGCGAGTTTTGAAGATTCGTGGGATTGAAATCTCTTGTGGGGCTGGGTTCAATAGTACTGAGAGCGGCAGCAGAAACGGAAAAATTTGACCCTAGAGAAAGCAACCATGAAGTTGAACTTGAACGGGGCTTGTTGGGAAACTTCATAGAAGAAGTATGTCTAGGGCAGAATCGATAATTTAGTGATGGGGAGCGCATTTTCAGGGTAATGAAGTCGCATTCCATGAATTTGAACAATAGAGAGTCGTAGATGGCCTTCTTGCAAAGTATGTTTTTGGCCGCAGTCAGATGCATCAAAAACAGAACCAAGACAACATAGGAATCATGTTAGGCAACTGGGAGAAGCATTATCTCACACCCCTTGATATTTCATGTCAGTGAATGATTGCCATAAGTTCTGTAGGGTTCGGGTTTTGTTTAGGCTTTTTCTATTTGCACTCGGTACGTGATTTTGATAGATGTGCGTGATTGTTTCCTTTTTGGCTAAACTGTTCGATCATTCCTATTATAACAAAAGTAAAATATTATGAGAAAATAATTGTAGATCACGAAAAAAAATTATTATGAATGGTAATAATAGTTTTATTTTTCTTTTTTATTTTTATTTTTTTGTGAGAAGTTTCTTTTGGGTTTTTTTTCTTCCCTAGCTACGGGATGGCAACTACACCATTAAAAATGCATGGATCAAAGTAACCTTAGTTTGGTAATTTGTTAAATTCAATTAACGAATCTATAATATTTATCAAATTCAAATGACGCATAAATATCATACTCAAGTTTAATTGGGTTTAGCAACCATGTCTATCCTAAAGTTATTTTGGATTAGATATAGTTATCAGACTCAACTAAATTTTAGGTTAGACATAATTATTATTATTGTTGTTGTTGTTGTTGTTGTTGTTGTATTATGATTATTTTTATTCTTATTTATTGTTGTTGTTGTTTTTACTTTTATTTTTATTATTAGTATGATTATTATTATTGTTATTATTTTTAGTGTTGTTGTTAGTGGTTGTAGTAGTAGTTTTATTCTTATTATTAGTTTTATTATTATTATTCTTATTATTTGTATTATTGTTGTTGTTGTTGTGATTATTGAAGTAAACTTGAGTCATGCATATTTGTCAGACAAAAGTAGGGTGGGTCTGACATATTTTTAAATGGAAGCATTTTGGATCTGGGATGTTGTCGGACCTAACTAAACTTGGGGCAGAAATGTTGTCAAATCCAAATATTTTGGGTTTGACAACCATGTTTGATATAACATTTAGTTGGGCCTAGCAAACATATTTGATCTAATGTTTAGTTGGGTCTGACGATCATGTCTAACCCAAAGTTTAATTGGGTCTGACAACTATGTCTGGCCCAACTAAACTTTCAGTCAGGCATGATTGTCAAACTCAAACACCTTGAGTCTGACATGATTTGTCAGACGTTGTTGTTGTTATGATTATGGTTATTATTATTATTTGTTTTTATTATTATTTTTAATTAGTATGATTATAATTGTAGTAGTTGTTGTTAGTATGATTATTGTTATTTTTATTATTATTCTTGTAGTTGTTATAATTATTGAAGTAAACTTGGGTCAAATATTTTTATCAGATCCAAGTAACGTGGATCTGGCATGTTGATGTCTGGCCTAAGTTTAGTTGGGTCAGACATGAGTATCAAACCTAAACGTCTTGGGTTTGGCATTATTGTTATTATTGTTATTATTGTTGTTGTTGTTGTTGTTGTTGTTATTGTTACTATGATGATAATTATTGTTGTTGTTGTTGTTGTTGTTATTGTTGTTGTTGAATTAAACATAGGTCTAGCATGTTTCAAGACCTAAATAGACATGTTTGTCAAACTTAAACAATCGCATGGACCTGACAAGGCTATCAAACTCAAGGCGCCTGGGTCTGGCATGGCTACATGATATTATTAATATTTTTAAAAAAAATATATTGACCCATTACAGAGCGCAAGTCAATGTCATAGTTATAATTTAAATTTAGTTTTACATTTCCTCTTGATATATTAAAAATCTAAATCTCTTGAATTGACTTTTTCAGAATTTCATCCATATTTTATTTAAAATTAATAATAAATTAAAATTTAAGCATCTTTAACTTCAATAACTCTTAACTTAATTGATCAATTTTAGTTATTTTGATAGAATTAATTTTAGATTTTGAAAATAAAATATAATACCATAATTTTTAATTTTTTATCTAGAAATTTTTATTATAAATTAAAAGAGAGAGAGAGAGAGAGAGATTTAAGAGAGAAAGGTTATTTAGGCTACTGGTTTCTTTATATAAAATCTTTAAAATGAAATCTTTTAGATAAAGATCTGAAATTAAGCTGGAGATTATTAATATTGAGAATATTTAAATCATTTCATTAGATTTTATATGTATAATATGGACAAAATCTTTAAAAAAATAACATGAAGACTTGATTTCAGATATATACTACATTAAATTATAAGAAGATTAAAACTAAAATTGAGAATATAGAGATTAATTCTATGACTTTAAGTTCAAGGAAGGTTTCATCAATTTAGCTTTTTTTATTAAAAGAATTAGCATATCATAGATAAAAACTCATATTAAACTGTATACTACAAGTACAAAACATAACAATTATTTAGTTTAACACATAAAGATAAAAATATTAAATAGATATAAAAAACTAATCTTGGTATGATCCATAAGAAAATTCACATAAAATATACTATACTGAAATCAATCAACTTACATGAGCTTAGATCTATAAAATCATGTAATTTCTATAGTGATTATAGTTTTGTCACACAATATCTTTTTTTTTCTAACCTAAATATTCTTACATTCTTTTTAAAGAGTGAGACTAGTCAAGTTCGGGGTTTGTGACTGCCCCTCCCAACAAGCGCGCTTCATGAAAATCGAACTTTTATTCTTATCCTTATAGGTATATAGCGGTGCCTTAACCACTAAACCAACACTTAATTGGTATACAATACCTTTAATTCCTCTAGTAGTTTCAAAAACTCAAATTATTTAGGAAACTATTTAGATACTGTCTTCTTCTCCATCAAAATACCTTAATATACTCAAGTTATGGTATCTTATCTTCAAAAACAATATTTGTAAATAACAAAAGATCAAACTCATAATAAACATTAAGATCTATATTTAAAAAAAAAATAACTAAAACTTGTTTGAAACCAATTCTATATTAGAATTTATTTTAATTAAGTAGATTAAATTAATTTGATTTGCTAATTGAATTCTTATGTTTGAAGTAATTTTCAAAATTATAGGATTCATTTTATCTAAGTTGGTGAAATACATCATTTATCTAACTTTACCTCATCCCCAAATTAATCAATTTTTTGTATTTTTTTTTTGTTATTCTAACTTTAACCGAACCACTATCTAATTTTTACCATGCCAATCCTCCAACTCTTTTCTTTTTTTGAAAAAATAAAATCCAACAAAATAAAAAATATATATATCATTGTTTTTGTCGTTAACTAACTTAAAGAGTAAGTTATGATCTAATATGAAAATATATGGACTTAACATTAGATATTTTAAAACAAAGGGATTGATTAATTATTTTGTCGAGAACATAAGGTTCAAATAACAATTTACTCTAAAATAAAATAATATATTAGAAAAAATTAAAAGAAGAGATGAATTTATTGTCCAAGAGTATTATTCATTCGAACAGTACTTTGGTGTTTCTTTTTTCATTTTTTTCATTTTTTTTAATTTAGTTTTTCTTATATTTTATCCTTTAAGGAACAGTAATTTGTTTCTTTTAATTTAGTATTTATTATATTATATTTTTTAATATTAAATTTATTGAAGATTGGTCATTATGATCTGTTTTTATTTATTTTCTATTGAATTATCTTGATCTTATGATCTAGTTTATAATTTGGCGTGTTAACATAAATTGACTTGGGTTTTATTTGTTTTTATTTTAATTGAATTTTTTTTTAATTTTAACCTTCAACATTAGGTTGATTAGAAATTGAGTTTTATAATTTGTTTGGATTTTTATAAGGTTATCTTAACCACATGACTCGAGTCACAGATTTGACAACTTAACCCGGGCTGACTGAGGTTATTTCTTTTAGGGTCATTTTTTAATTGATTTTTTTTTTAATTTCATCATTCAATGTTGAGTTAATTGAAAATTTTACTTTATAACTTGTTTCAATTTATTTTTTATAGGGTTATCATGGTCTCATGACTCAAATCACAGATTTAATTGATTAATCTAGGTTTACTTAAATCGATCTAATACATTGTCTTCTCAATATTTAAAAAATTATTGTTTTGAAATCTTTTTTGGTTAAATTATGTTTATACAAATCATTTGGGTTATCTCCAGATTTGTCAAGTTAACCGAATCATATTGGATTAACCCTTCCTCACACACACATAAACAGTTTCAATTTGTTTTCTATTAGTAAACTTGTTAAAAAGGTATAAATATTTATTTATGTTCAAAAAACTTTTTATCCGACCCACAATATAGCTCATTACAACGATCTAGTATCTACTAAAAAAATAAAAAACCATATTATATTAATGATTTTGATATTATGCTTAAAGCACTCTTTGTTATTATAAGTAAAAATAAAGGTATTTTTAATTTTCACAATACACACACACTAGCTATTTGACTTGCGTTTCATAGCAAGACATAAAAAATTATTTAAAAAAAAAACAAAATTGGGTATCCAAACTATTTTAATGTGTTTTTTTACATAAAAAAATTCAAACTATAAATAAAAAAGCTTATGCAAGCATCTAATTAAATAAATCGATAAATATTTATGTAAATAAATGAAAAAAAATTATTAACAATAACTAAAAGAGAAATTGAAAAAATTGAAAGATGGATGTAGATGAAGATATTTAATCATGCAAAATGAAACATTTACCATGTTATGCGTACTTAATTTATTTTTTTAAATAAATAAAAATAATAGAAATAAAAACACATATGAAACTAATTGAATAAAATAAAAGGAAATAAATATTATGTAAGGACAAACACATTAGAAATATTATTTAAAAATAAATATTTTTATTTTAAAAAATAAATTTCATTTTTATAAATAAAAAAATATTGATAAATAAAAAAATATCTTCAAAAATTAAATACAAAAAATTAAAAAAAAAAACTTTATTAAAAAGGCGCTTGTAAAACCTATGATTTAAATTATGAGACCAAGATAAACTGATAGAAAAAAAAATTTAAAGATAATAACAAAACCAATTTTATTTGGAAAAAAAACTATTGTAGAACTATTAAATTGAAAAAGAAAATGAGAAAAAAAAGAGAAGAAAATTGACCCACATTAATTTTTCAAAACTTTAACTCGAGTCATTATATCAAAATCACTATAAATAAATAAAAATCACAAAACTCAATCCCTAACAAATCAAACGTCAAATGATAAAACTAGAAAAAAAATTACACAAAAAGATCTAAAAATATATAATTAAAGTAATGAGGGTAAAAAATGAAAAAAATAAATAAATTAGAAGGCAACAAATTTTTTTCAATTAGAGGGTTAAATTGAAAAGAAAAATAATTTTAACAAAATTAGAAACAAACCAAAAGAATAAGAGCCAAATTGAAAAAAATAAAATAAAATAACATAAATTTTGATTGAATGATAACATTGAAAACCAATAATACTTTAACAGAAGGACTAAGGAAAAAAAATTAGAAATCTATAAAATAAGGATATGAATGAAAAAAATAATATATGACAAATTATAATTGAAGGATTAAATTGAAAAAAAATAATTTTTTTATAAAATGGATAAGAACAAAATTAGAATAAGGACTGAAATTGAAAAACTAAAAAAAAACAATTATGTACTTTTTCGAGTAGGAGAGAGAAAAGAAAATAATAACAACCACTGACGATAAACCGCCCATCATCCACTGCCACAAGTAACACTAGGAGGAAGAAGAAAATATTAAAACGCCTGGTAATTACAAAAAATATGAAATATGTTTTTTTTCCCATTATTCATATATAGTAAAATTATGTTTGTATTTTTTTTGATATTTTTGTACTTTCACACGGTTTGTTTTTGGTAATTACTAGAATAATGAGAGGCGTTTTGATATTTTCATGTTGACTTTTTAATTAGAAAAGTTGTTGGCGCGTGTCATCTTATCCTCTCCTATATGGTGTGGCATGTCATCTTGCCAAGTAAAGTGCATGATAGTCCTTGTTTTTTGTTTTTCAATTTTAGTCCTTATTTTTTTAATTTCTTATTTTGTTCTTATTCTTTTTTTAAAAGTTTTATTTTTTTTCATTTACAATATTTCATATGTTTTGTTTTTCATTTCGGTCCTTCAATTACAATATTTTATATGTTTTGTTTTTTATTTCACTCCTTAGTATTTTGATTTTTGATTTTTTTTTGTCATTTTATTAAAGTTTTATTGACTTTCAATTTCATTCTTCAATCAAAATTTTTGTTGATTTATTTTTTCTAATTTGACCCTTATTTTTTTATATATTTTTTATTTTTTATATATTTTTTCTTTTGTTAAAGCTATTTTCAATTCAATTTAACCCTCCAATTAAAATTTTTTGTTTGCTCTTTGATAATTATTTTTTTTATTTTTACCCTTATTTTTTTAGATCCTTTTATGTGATTGGTATTTTTTCTTGGTTTTATCTTTCAACATTTGATTTGTTAGGGATTTGGCTTCATATGATCTTATTTTTCTGAATTAGTTTTTTTAATATTAGTTTTGTGATTTTCTTTAATTTTTTTTCTATTAATTTATCCCGATATTATAACTTAGGTCACGAGTTTTGCATGTCTTTTTAGAATATAATTTTTTTAATTGTTTTGTTTATGTTTGATTTTTCAAGATATAATTCTAATTCATCTATATTTTCTTTTTTTTATACAAATAAATTTTATTTTTCAAAATAATTTTTTTAAAATAATATTTCTGATGTGTTCGGCTTTATGTAATATTTGTTTTAGCATGTGGGTTTATTCAAATAGTTTCATTTGTGTTTATCTTTTAAGACATAAAGTTTTTACAATATGAATTTATCTTTTATTGATTTAAATAAATAAGTTCAGTGAACACTTTCAGTTGAATATCTCATTTTATATGATTGAATATCTTGATCTACATTCATCTTTTAAAATTTTCAAAATTTTTTTTGGTTATTATTAATGATTTTATTTTGTTTATTTATATGAATTATTATTGATTTATTTAATTTGATATTTGTATGAAATTTTTAATTTATATTTTGATTTTTTATATAAAAAACACATGGAAGTAGTTTATATGTCCAGTATTTTTTAAAAAATATTTATAATCCGCAGCGATAATATATATATATATATATATATATATATATATATATTACAGGTAACCCGGAACCTACCGGTGAACCATCAATTGAACAAAAGAACTAATGAACCAGCGCTTGTTCAATTTATGGTTCGGTTTTGACGACAGGAACACTGATATGGAAGGCAAATGTACGACCAAGAGGTCAGACAGTTAAAAGACAGTTAGGATGGATGTGGTCTTCCATTAAATAATAGTCGGTGGAGGTTAAGTGCAGATCGTTTTTGCAGTTGAGAGGGAAGTTAAAAGTGAGAAAAAATCGGCCGGTATATAATAAGCCATACGCCAAAGCCTAAATTTTAGAGAGAGAAGAGAAGGGGAAGGGGAGATAAAGAGCAAGAAAATTTGAGATTTCTGGGTTGAATGGGGCATTATTGAGCGAGAATCAGAGAGAGAGAGAGCCACGGCCATGGCTGAGTCAAACGATTCCGTTTTCGTCGATGTGGAAAAGATCTACCTCGGTGGAAAGGTTTTTTGCTTTTCCTTTGGATTTGTCTTTTTTTTTTCCTTGTTCAATTTGGAGTTGTTTTGCCTTCTGTTTCGATGGGCACCATTTCAAATTCAATATTTTTTTTATGAAGGTTGGTTTTGATTTCATTTGGGATTCTGGTTTTGTTTTATATTTTAAAAAGAAAATAACTAGACCCATTTGGATATTTGTGTTTCATTTTTTTCACAAATGGAATGACAAATATGGGCTAGAAATTCTTCTTCTTCTTCTTCTTTCTTGTTTTTTCTCTCCCTTTAGCTGGGCTTTTTTTCATATTTGGAGATTTGAGTGTGTCTATAGATCTGTGCTTTTATTGTTTTCATAAATTCATTTGTTTGTTTACAACATTCATGTACTGATGGGAATTTTGTAATTTTTAACCACTGGTTGTGCTGCAGCTGTTCTTGACATTTTCTTGTTTTTTTCTCCTACTTATTGAAAATGGTATCGTTTTCTTTTCTTGTGCAAGGTTGTAGCTTTCAATGTTTTCCGGATCTGAAGTTCTGTCGAAAAGTTGTTTTTGGATCGTTTATATTTCATTGGAATAAGTTATTTGAAATTCTGCTGACGCTGTCAATATGTAAAAGAATTAGGCTTTCTTTTTTCGTTTCTTTTTTTATACCTTTTATATTCCTTCCTTGTTGTTTGATGATTTTGATGTCAATGTTCATTGCTTGTGTTTTAGTCAAAGTCTGTTGCAATTCATTGAAGAAACCTTAGCTATACTTTGGCTTGTCTTACACTTAATTATTATTTTAATGTGTAGCTGTCAATTTTATAAATCAGTTTTGTTTCTTCAATCATTCTTGGTGATTAACACACAAGTTATTAGAATATCATGGTAGTGAAGCACTTTCTAATTTTATCCTCTTATAGTTGATGGATTGATGGTCATTGAAAACTTTCTTTCGTCTGTTCATGATTTGCCTTGTTTGAACCTATTTCAGGAACATCATGTAAGAACTGGTTGTGGTTCCGTGTCTGTTATAGTGTATGGAGACCAAGACAAGCCAGCACTAATTACTTATCCTGATTTAGCTCTAAACTGTAAGTGCATAATGTCATATCTCTTGTGCTGTTTCTGCATGTTATTTATATAACTATTAAGAATGTATCTGGCATAGGCCTTTGGATTTCAGTTCATATTTACTGAGTGGTTTATCATCATGTGTTTTATATATCAGTTTTTTCTCAGTTAGCATATTTCAGCGTTCTAACAATGTTTGGATTCCTTTTTCTTTATACTTGTTTATCAGATATGTCTTGTTTCCAAGGCCTATTCTTTTGTCCTGAAGCGGCATCTTTACTGGTACACAACTTCTGCATTTACCACATTAGTCCTCCAGGTCATGAGGTCAGTTAGCTAGTTGACTTGAGTGCATCTACATAATGCATCCCTTATTTCCATGAATTATTTTGTTTTCAGCCAACATTTTGCATTACCAACAAATTGTTCACAGAGTTTCTTGTTTGGCACTTTCACAAGAGTTCTTGCAGTTGGGAGCTGCTCCAATTAGTCCTGACGATCCTTTGCCTTCCGTCGATGACCTTGCAGATCAGATCATTGAGGTTCTCAACTATTTCGGGTAAAGTTTGATGCTTCAATGTTTTCTTTGTTAGTTAACTCATTGTGTTTTGAACTCTTCCATCAATTGGTTTTCAGAATGAAATGCAGGCAATTTATCATCCTTGTATGCAGTTGATGCTAATTTAGTCTCTTGTTCCTTTTTCAGGCTTGGTGCGGTGATGTGCATGGGGGTGACAGCTGGTGCCTACATCCTAACCCTATTTGCTGTATGTTCCCTTCTGGAATGTTATCACATTTTCAAACTCACTCCCACCTTTTTTACTGATCAAGGTTTTGAACTACAGATGAAATATAGACAGCGTGTTCTTGGTTTGATACTCGTGTCCCCTTTATGCAAAACACCCTCTTGGACTGAATGGTTATATAACAAGGTTATTTCCGCAAATCCTTCCATAATTCTTTTACGGAGATTTCATATAATTTTTATAAGCATGTTTGAGTTCATTTATATTTTTCAGGTGATGTCAAATTTGCTATATTTTTATGGCATGTGTGGTTTACTTAAGGAGTTTTTGCTTCAGCGGTACTTCAGCAAGGTATTGTAGTGCTCCATGTCCTAGCCATTTATGTAAAAATGTTTTACAGTTCATATCCCATCATTAGTTAGGTTGAATGATGAGAATAGCTATTAATTTTAACAGGATGTTCGCGGTAGTGCAGAAGTTCCTGAGTCGGACATAGCTCAAGCATGTAGAGGAGTTAGTGCTCAACCTTTCATTTGTTTATTTATTTTTCCCTGAATCACATTAGCTTTAATATGACTTTGCTTCCTTTAATAGGGTCACACTGTTTTGATTCTTGTGACTTGTTTGTTTCTTCAGTTGCTTGATGAGAGGCAGGGTATAAATGTTTTGCGGTTTCTTCAAGCAATTAATCAGTATGAAATTGTCTTGTGGTTATTCTCTGCTCTTCTTCTGCACATAATTTTCTACTTGTGCACTTCAATTTAGATACTTGAAGTTGAAATTCTTTGTTTGTAAACCTACAGGAGACCCGACATTACTAGTGGGTTGAAGAAACTAAGATGCCGCACTCTTGTATTTGTCGGAGACAACTCTCCTTTCCATTCAGAGGCTCTCCACATGATCACGAAGTTGGATCGAAGATATAGTGCCTTGGTCGAGGTGCGTGGTTTAGAGTCTTTAGAATGTTCTATAAGAATTTGTAGACAAAAGAAGTTAACTCTATTTTACCGATGATATTTCTCAAGTAATTGGTGAATTTCATTCCACGTCATTGCGTTGACAGCAGCAGCTGAGCTTGAAACTAGTCGCTATGTGCAAAACTATACCTACATGTTACAAACAAACTTGATGGTACTTGAAAGAAAATGAAAATGGTTTTCATGCTTGCTGCGCAGGTCCAGGCTTGTGGATCTATGGTAACAGAAGAACAACCACATGCAATGTTGATACCTATGGAGTACTTCTTCATGGGGTATGGGTTGTACAGGCCATGCCAACTCAGCGACAGTCCAAGGAGCCCACTCAGCCCCTCTTGTATCTCACCAGAGCTTCTCTCTCCTGAAAGCATGGGTTTGAAGCTTAAACCAATAAAAACCCGTGTTTCGCTTGAAGGTTGAGTTGGAGAGGATTATTATTCGACTTATTTATTCACCTTTTTGATTGAAAAGCTGCTCAATAATTTCTTGTTTCTTTATGAATCCTTAAAGAGTAGAAGCTGTTGGAAGAGGTGTAGATAGAGGAAGAATTGTCAATGGCATAGGAAGATGTCCTGCATTTATTCATTCTTTTGGTTTCAGTCATAAGAGAGTCCTTGAGCTGTCTGTAAATTCTGAAGAGGGCTGATATTTATTTTATGCTGACGATGATTTAATAATAGAGACAAACTCGACTGTTACATGCTCTCATATTTTAGCACCCCTCTCTTCCTTTTGGCCATCCCATGATCTGTTAATCTATAATTTTAATAAATCCCACGGAAAACTTTTCCTTTTATTTTAAATGGAAAAAAAAAACTCCCTCCATTCAAAACTCAATTTCAATCACCAAACACGTAATTCAGAGGGTCACGAACTAGCGTGGGAAGATCTTCAGCCTGTTTGTTCACGAGACAGAACTTGTTCTTCCTTTTCATTCTCAACCGAACAAGGTTTTTCTCGAGCTCCAACTGCTAGTGACTGCAAGCATGGCTTTCTTGTGATGCCCAGAATAGATTTGAATCAAAAAATTGAAGACAATACGGTGCAGGAGGGCTTTTAATGATTTTTAAAGCACCTTTAGAGCATCTATAATCATATCCTAGAAAGTGATTTCAGCCAACTCCTTACAAATTATCATTACATTCATGCTTTCTAAAATTATCCTGTGTTTGAAGATAGTTCTCATGAAGTTCTTGCCCAACAAATCTGTTATTATAGGTTCTACCAACAGTCTTATGTTCTTAACAATATCTCTGACGTTGCTAGACCATGCATAGCCACTTCTAATTAAGTTTTTACTCGTAAAAACATGTATATTAATTAATTTTTGGTAACATTTGCGCTTAGCATTCCTACACTAACAAACAACATAACCCCCTTTCTTCTTCTTTTAAATCTATATAGGCTTAGTGCCCCCTTTTGCTGACCTGTTTGACATGACAAACATAGACAGTCCAGCTTAACTGCATGGTTCTGCAACAGTTTTAAGTGAAGATTCTCTAGTAGTAAAAAGGCAATTAACAACATCATCATCGTAAGAACAGGTAAAATTCCAGTCTATAACTACATTTACACACTCAATTACTTTGTTTATGCTTCTGTTATTGAGAATGTTAGAATGACTTTTTTTTAACGTATTACAAGTGCACAACCGTAAGGTTTATATTCTTTCTATTTGTTTGTGTTGGAGTTCTTGTCTTCTACGCTTTGAGCTATCTCCCACTTGAGGGAACTTATAATCTGACTCTGAGTTGCATGGTGATAGAGTTTACTATGCCGAGAGCAGGTTTTTAACGTTTTTTTTTTTCCAATTGTAACCACATGGTCTAAAGACCTTTCTTTTGGTTTTCTGACATGTTCTGTGGCTGTTATGGATTTTGCATTTTTAGAACTAATTCTTAATCCTCACTTCTTGTCCTATGGATTATAGATCTGCATAGGGCAGAAACATTTAATTTCTTTTTTTTATACCAAATATTTTGCTGATATGAATAATAAATTACAGACAGAGTATGTCTAGAGAGAATATGATGCGGAAATGAATAAAAAGAATTAAAGCAGGAAAATAAAGAAAAAGCTAAGAATTAAAAGTAAAGAGAGAGAAGAATGGGGGATTGGAAAATATGTAACTTTGCAATTCTTATTTTATTCATCAAAAGCTACATAACATTTAGAAAAATAGATATAAATACTAAAACTCTAACTAAAATAAGCAATTGGGCTTATGACCCACTAAATAAAATACCCAACAATAATTAAATCAAACCCGAAAAATAAAATATAATTAATAAACATCAACTAAAAGTTCATCTAAATTAACCTAAAACATAAGCTAAAGTTCAATCTCTCAAATCATCAATGATTTGGGTTATCCTCCATTCCTTATGATTATATGCTTGCGTAAACAATGTTTCAAGTTTGGTGTCCCCACCAGAATATTAGTTCATTCAACAAGTTTTTATGCAAGAAGTTTATGCCTTTTGATTTGTGGTTGCTGCAACAAGATTGGTTCCTTGCAACATTTTTGTGTCCATCTTAACAACTCTTTTTAGACTTTTTGGGTGGCATTCTTGCAATAAATTTTGTTTTTTGAATTGTAAATATTTTGAATATAGATTTCTATTCTATTAGGCTTATTGTATTAAGTCAACGCACACTACATAACCATTTGTATTGCGTTAGTACTTAAAACAATTCATTATAGATTAAAATCTTTCCTAAATAGATCACATCATCACTAGAAGTTCAAGTAAGAAAATAAATAAATAAAAACTATTTTCTTCTACTTAAATGTAAGCCATTAAACAACTAAAATCAAGTACCATGATGAAACATGAACAACAAATCTGGTAATCCCTATAGTCTAAAGAAACAATTGAGTTCTTGGGACCTTATGGTTAATTATGATTGAAGTGAAATAAATGAGGGGCATATACTACCATGGACCAACTTGTATTTATTTTCCACTTACTTACGCCAAATAAAATAGTTAAAAGACTTATACTACAATTGAGTCACTTTTATCCATCACCCATACACATATATATGTTATTGCATCATCCTAGAAGGCTACTATTGTAAACCCCCACATAAATATAGGACTGAAGATAGTAAGATCTCGACGAGTAAGGGAAAACTTGAAATAAAAAGAGATAGAACAAAGAAGGAAATAAAAATAAATGTGATGTATAAATAAATAAATTTAAAGGTATATTAAAGTTAAAATGAGGAATAAAAATAACGATATTGCAAGACGATAATAAGTCTGTAGATAAAATAAATGATATGATTCTACTTACACCATTGATTGGGCTTAATAAAAGGTCTAAATTGAAGAGGATCCAATAAAAAGTAAATGGGTTAAGTTCAAAGGTTTAGGTTAAAAAGGGTCAAATCTATCACATTGGACCTTTGGATGTTGTCTGGTTTATATCTCGAGCTTTAGAGGGAGTTTCATTTCATTTCTAGTTAGGTTGGAAAGTAGACATTTGTACATTCCTAGTAATATATGGTAGGCTCAATAATTCATTCATACAAGAGAAAATGACGTGTTTGAAGTTGGGTCTGGAATTAGATTTGGGCTGTAATTCCAGTACCGTCCAGTTTTGCCATTTCTAATCCTTTGCTTGAAATTGGGTAGAATTGTGTGTTTAGAGGGGCAAAGTGTTACGTAAGTAAGCATAACAAATAGATTCTTAAATGAAAGATGGGGTGGAACTTAAGGAATGATTAATACTTTGATACGTTTGATTTTTCATGGAACTCTGACAATCTATTTGTTAATTAACTTAAAAATATGAATTGAATAGAAATTAGAATGAGATTCTTATGGTAATTGATATCTTATAATGAAGATATTCTTGTTGGTATTGGAATGCCAGTCAGGATAAGACAATAGCAGTGAGCATCAGACATACAAGCTTTAGGCAGGTGTTTAATACCTCATTGCATATTTAAAGTCTTAAATATTATAATTGTAATGTCTTTTTATGCATGGTATGAGTTTGGATAATAAAAATATTATAAAAAGGGAAAAAAGCAAGAAAATAATGAAATTAAATATTGGACGGAATGTTGGTAACCTAAAGGGTAGTCGGAGTTGTTGGCAATCCGTAAGGAAATTCTTAGAATGATTGGCAACCAAAAAAGTAGCTTGAGTTGTTGACATTCTGTAAGGGAAATTCCAAAATGATTGGCAACTGATAGGGTAGCCGGAGTTATTAACATTCCATAAGGGAATTGCTAAATTAAGGAAATTAAAAGGGTAGCCTAAGTTATTAGCATTCCATAAGGGAATTGCCAGATTAAATGGAAACTAAAAAAGTTAGTTGGAGTTATTGGCATTCATGAGGGATTACTAGATTTATAAGTATCCATAAGGATTAACTTGAGATGGGAATATCCGTAAATGATGGTTTAGTTTGAATTGATTTTTGAAATGATTGGATTAATGATCATTGTGAAATGGAGAGTGATTAGTACTTAAAAGTGCATTTTTATCAAGGTTTTATATCATCATTTTGCACTTGAAGTATCAACAACTCCTTAACTAAAGCATGTTTTATAATAACATATCTAATAATATAAGATACCTTTAATTTATGGTAAATGTTCATCTTAAATGCAGGCCTATCACATAAATGAAAGAATTGGTTGATGAGTTGAAGTACTGAAATTGAAAGGACAAAGAGATGGCCAAACTTGGAAAAGAGATGTTGGTGTAGTCCAAACCGGAACATTGTTTGGTAATCGGGTCATATCTGGAGCTGTAGATCTTGAATTTAGGTCTACTTTATGTGGATGGAAACATAAGACATAGGCCTACAACTTTCATGGGAGCCCAAGATTTAACAAGGCCGTTTTCAAGTCCAAATTGTAGCAACAACGAAGAAGTTCGAATCTATCCTGCAGCCCAGATACTATTCAGTGTTCAGCCCATATCTCGAGTTTTAGAAGTTCAAATAATCTCAAAATTTTATCCTGGAAAGATGAGACAATTTCCTAGAACTTGCATGATTGAAGTCTGTTCAAATTATGACGTTATCAATGACTTTTTGGTAGACAAGAAGATAAGAATTATCACCAAGTCAAGATGTGGCCACCCAGTTATCAATTAGTCAACAAATCAATAGTTCTGAATTTTAGCCGATAAAAGGAGACATTTGCCATGTATTTAGGCATCTTGGTTTTCAGATCAATATCATGCTCTTGCTCTCTCTTCATATTTTGTAATGCTTAAGTTTTGCTTATATTAATCTCTTGCTTATGCTTTTCTTTTCCTTTCTTTGTTTATTTATATTTCTCTCTTTCATTATGTTTAGCTAAGTTTATCATGTCAAGGTGAAAAAGTTACACTAATGGTGTAAGAATAAGTATAATATAAACTTAACATGGACCTTAATGTTGGATACTAACATGCTTTATATTTGTTATCTTGTTCACTTTTAATACTTTGCTTGTTAAATGTTTAATCTAGATTTATGTTGTATAACACTTGGTACAACAAATACTTGACACTTTCATAGCCCATACTATATGGTATAACCGACACCTGAGCTATGAAAGGAACTTGATTTGTTGTTAACAGAAGTTATAATCATGAATGTCTGACAACATTTACAAGTATTAGCATTATTCGAATAAGATAACTAATGTAATCATGTTAACAATTTATAATCTGATTGGAACCTTCTTTGTGTGTGGTTTCCAATTGAATAATAAGAGTTTATACTATACTTGTTTGAAATACTATTAGTGAATCCTCTAACCTTGACATTTGTTGTTATCATTGTTTAATCCTTACGTTAATCTTCCATCTCGAGTTCTCATCAACTTCTTCTTCTTCTTAATCTTTATTATTATCATTATTAATAGTATTATTGGTATTATTATTATTATTACTACTATTACTATTACTATTATTAGTATTACTACTACTACTACTACTACTAGTATTATTATTGTTGTTGTTGTTGTTACTATTGTTGCTTATAATTTATACAATTAACCTCCCTGTGGTTCGACCCCGGTCTTGCCGGGTTATTTATTACTTCGACACTCCTGCACTTGGGAGAAATCATCAATCTTTTGGTCGTTTCAGAGAGACTGTTTCAATGAAAAGAAAAGGAAAAGAAATAAAACGGAAAATTGAATAGTTTATTGAAAGATGTTTTGTATATATGAATCACCACTGATAATGGTGATAAGTCCTTATGTGGATGGTCGGTGTCATAACCCCAATTTAAATTCCCTAGAAACTATCATTTTCTTTTAAATAAAAATAAAAAACAAAAGGGGAAAAGGGTTGGAAAAAAAAACAGGACGACAAACGACTTGGTTGACAAGAACATATTAAAGAATTATCTACATGCATAAATGAGAGATGAAGGAACCAAATTGGATCTTTATTTATAAATTTACTACATAAACCTATGAAAGTATTTATTTTCATAGTACTTTATGTTGTAAGAATTATAAAGAGAGGGCAATTGTCATAACCAATCAACAAATTAAAGGATCACTGACTATGATTTTCAATTTGGCATGATTTAGGAGGTTCTATTAATCCAATCAATGGCTTAATTGAATAAACATTTTGTCACAAATATCAGATTTCAATGTAAAATTGTTCTCTGTTTGATTGATTTCTCAAGGAAGAATTCAGTCCTCTAAATACATGTAATAATCCCTAATTTACTGTCTCTAATCCCTGATTTGTAGTCTATAATAAATACAAGATATTTTGTTACAATTTGGTTGCCATATATTGTTGATATTCTTGCCATAATATACACTGACATCCCCCCTTACATTGATGTTGGCCGATCAAGAAGCATCAATTTATTAATCATGAGTTGATGTCGAGGTCGAGACAAGGCCTTCATAAAGACATCATGTCTGATGCTCGGTGGAAATATGAGGTAGTATAAGAATATTATGATCAAGAGCTTCACGAATGTAGTGACAATCAACTTTAATATGTTTGGTGCATTCATGAAACACGGGATTAATAGCAATCTGAATAACACTTGTGTTATCAGCATGAAGAGGTGTAGGAATGTGCTGAGGAAAACCAAGTTCACGTAGCAAACCCTGGAGCCACACAATTTCAGAACATGCGGAGGACATAGCTCGATACTCAGATTCTGTGGAAGATTTTGAGATTCAGTCTTGCTTTTTGCTTTTCCATGAAATTAAAGCATTTCTAAAAAACATACACCACCCAGTAATAGACCGACGTGTATCCATGCACCCTGCCTAATTTGCATCACTATAACCTGTTAATTGTAATGAATTATCAGCAGGAAAAAATAATCCTCGCCCAGATATGCCTTTAAGATAGCGAAGAATTCTTCGGATAGCAGCTAAATGAGGTTGACGAGGAGCCTGTAAAAACTGACTGACTTGTTGTGCTGCAAAAAAAATATCTGGCCGAGTAATGGTTAGATAATTCAAACTGCCCACCAATTGCCTGTATATGGAGGGATCAAGTAATAGGTCACCATCATTCTGACAAAGTTTTAAATTAATATCGAGAGGTGTAAGAACGTTATTCCCTGATTCAAGACCGCCCAAGAGAAGAATCTCTTGGGTGTATTTGTGCTGATGTAGAGAAATCCCATTGGACATAGAGTGCACCTGTAAACCATGGAAATAGTGAAGGTGTCCCAGATCCTTCATATGAAATTCACTGTTAAGAAAACGCTGTAAATCCTCAATGAGTGGAATGTCAGATCCTGTAATAATAATATCATCCACATATACCAGAAGAGCAACAATACCAGTAGTAGTTTGCTGAAGAAACAGAGAGGAATCATATTGGCTCTGAATAAATTTAAGTTTCAGAAGAATAGTGTGAAAATTTTCAAATCATGCCCGTGGTGCCTGTTTTAGACCATACAAGGACTGTTTCAACCAGCAGACTTTATCAGATGGGTGAGTAAACATATCAGGAGGAAGAGTCATATAAATATTCTCTTTCAGGTCTCTATGTAAAAATGCATTTTTTACATCCATTTGACGAAGTGGCCATCTCTTGGAAGCAGCAATTGCCATAATGGTTTGTATGGTAGTCATTTTAGCCATAGGTGCAAATGTCTCCTCATAATTAATACCATATGCCTGATAATTTCCAAGAGCCACCAACCATGCTTTATATCATTCCACAGATCCATCAGGTTGGAATTTAATAATGTATACCTATTTACAGCCAATAGATTTAGTTTCGGTAGGACAAGAAACAATATCCCATGTGTGATTATCCTTAAGAGCCTGAAGTTCCTCTTTCATGGCCTGTTGCCAACAGTCTTGGGTAGAAGCCTGGGCATAAGTCATAGGTACAAAAGTACTATCAATAGTAGTTGTTGAGTATCCATACCTATTTGGGGCACGTGAAACTCGAGTTGATCGTCTTAGTTGAGGGGAATGATCAGATGTCGGTTCCGTGTCCGGAAGGGGCAAAGTGGATGGTGGATGACGTCTTTGATATACAATTCCTAGCTTAAAATGTTCAAAGATATAAGATGGATTGTCATCATCAGATGTGGGAAGCTGGATAAGAGTGGATTCTGTAGAGGGACAAGAAGGGAAAAAATTCTGACTTTCAAAGAAAATCACATTTCAAGAGATACGAATTTTATGAGCATTTGCATCATAACACACAAACCCTTTATGAGAATTACTGTATCCTAGAAAAGCACAACGAGCAGCTTGGGCTGAAAGTTTATTATGTTCAATAAATGGTAAGTGAACAAAACAAACACACCCAAAAACATGGAGAGAATCATACTCAGGAATAACACCAAATAAAATAGAGTATGGAGATGCAAAGTTTAGAACTTAAGAAGGCAAATGATTAATTAGATGAACGGCTGTTGACAGAGCTTTTACCTAAAATCGAGCAGGTACCGAAAAATCAATTAATAAGGTGCGAACAATATCTAAAAGATGATGATTCTTACACTCAGCAACTCCATTTTGTTGAGGAGTGTAAGAACAAGATCTTTGAGAGAGAATCCCTTTGTTTTTGAGATATTCCTGAAATTCTTTGGACAAATATTCCCCCCTAGAGTCAGAACGAAGTATTTTAATATGAGCAGAAAATTGATTTTCAACAAATACAATGAAATCCTAAAATGTTGAGAATACATCAGCCTTAGATCGAAGAAAATATATCCAAGTGAAACAACTGAAATCATCAATAAATGTGACAAAATATTTATACTAAGCATGAGAGATAACAGGGCTTATGCCCCATACATCAATATGAATAATTTCAAAACATTTAGAAGCATGACTACCATGTGAAGGAAATGATAATGCTTTGCTTTTACCCAATTTGCAAGAACTACAATCCAAAAATTCTGTTGAAAAAGAATTTTTATTCCCCAAATATCCATGTTTCATAAGATGAGTCAATACATCAGAATTGGGATGCCCCAATTTCTTATCCTAAAAATGAGGATTATTAATGACAGTAGAATAAGCACAAGAATTAATACTAGGAATAGAAAATTGTATTGGAAATAAACATCCCACTTTAGGCCCCTTCGTGATCACCTTCCCCGACACTTGATCCTGCACACAACAACCATGACGATCAAAGTGAATTTCACAGTTATTTTCTACCATTTGACCAGCAGAGAGTAAACTTGTGGATAATTTTGGTGACACAAAAATATTGTTGAAATAAGACCCCAAATTACCAATCGACAAAATCAGCAGATTATCACCATTTGCTACCTATATATGCTGATTACCCATGTATTTTCTCACATTATACAACCCATTTTCACTGTTGGTCATGTGATTCGACGCTGTCGAATCCATTAACCATTGTTTATTATGTGCCGAATCCAAGGGAAAGTTAAGTTTATTTTTTCTTACCAGAAAACCGGAGTGCAGAGAAGGCAGATATTATCATCTGCTGCACCATTTTGGGAGTGAGAGTGCTCGACAAAGAGCTCACCGACGATAAAGATTCTGATGCTGACGGTGAGGACACGGCTGCGGCAGCCATAGAAGCATCCCCCAATTTCGACTGCATAGTAAACCCTTTTCGATTTTGTGGTCACAGACGACAGTCCTTGATTACATGCCCCTCTTTCTTACAATAATTACAGAATTTCTTGCTGCAATTTCTGGCAATGTGCCCTAATTCTTTGCAATTAAAACACTGCACACTCACACCCCTCTGTCGTCCCCTTCCTTGATCCATGCAAGCCACATTTATCTCTGTGACAGTGTCCTGAGTCAACTCCTATTGAGTGGCGAGTCGTTGTTCTTCCCGTAACAATTCCCCCAAACATTCATCCAAAGTGGGTACTGGACTTCGGTTGATCAAGCTAGCTCTCACGGCCTCAAATTCTGGCCGGAGCTTCATCAAGAACTGGTCCCTTTGGCTCTCAGTATGAACAAGGTATAGTGCTTCTAAACTCTCCTTTGGTATTTTAGAGTAAATTATGCTAGTATATTCACTCCATAAGTTTAGAAATCCAGCATAGAATTGCTCAATTGAGAGATTACCTTGTTTGTAATTGGCAATACCCATTTCGACTTGAAATTTATGAGCCGAATTGTTCTGGGAATAGATGCGTTTGAAGTAGTCCCAAATCTCTTTTCCTGTGCCAAACGATCGAAGATTGTTAATCATATGGGGTTCAATAGACCCCAGTATCCAAGAGACAATTTTTGCATCCTTGGTAGTCCATATACTCAGCTCCTGTGGATCAGTTGGTGCTGGTGATGATCTATCGAGATGCCCCCATAATTCCTTCCCTTTAACAAACATATGAAACTGAAACTCCCAACTAGCATAGTTTTTGCCGTTGAATCGAGTAAGAAAAGCCTCTCCAGACATCCTAGGAAACCCCAAAAAAATCACTAAAAACTGATGAATTCAGTCTGCAGACTGAAGAGAAGAACAAAGGTCTAGATCAGAATAATTGGCTTTAATACCATGTCACAAATATTAGATTTCAATGTAAAATTGTTCTCTGTTTTATTGATTTCCCAAGGAAGAATTCAATCCTCTAAATACATGTAATAATCTCTAATTTATTGTCTCTAATCCCTGATTTGTAGTCTATAATAAATATAATAAATACAAGATATTCTGTTACAATTTGGTTGCCATATATTGTTGATATTCTTGCCATAATATACACTAACACATTTTACTTTATAACTGGTTCTAACTTTAATTAAAAGGGTTTTGGAATCCAATGGCCTTTTTGAAAGGTGAGAAAAATTAAAGGATTATTTTTAAATTAGATTAGGGACCCAATCAAAATGTTTTCTTTGTTTGGTTTCAATTATAGGCTCATTTAAAAAAAATACAAATTTAAGAATATTAACTTTAAAAAGGCATTAATTAACAAGGTTTGTTTTGAAGTTTATCATGCCTATACAATGCTATTTTTGGTAGCTCATATATAACTGTATGTTCATCTATTTGCCTTCTTTTAATAAAACATTTATAACCCTAGTTACGCCTCTTATCTAATTCCAAACCTAGCCTTATCGCCAGCATCATTTTTCCTAATTTAAATGTCACCTTGATCAATTTAAAATTCGTCCTCTCTAAACTTTGGCATCGTTTATTCTTACTTTGAGTGAGTCTCTAAGTTGTGCATCTGTTTATGGTTTTATTATCCTTGTCACGATTTATTGCTATACTTTAGTTTTGGCCAAGAGTATTTTGCTCACATATTGACCTAGCTAACTTTGTATGTTCTTTTCTTATCTTTATTTTATGGACGACCATATTTGGTTGTGGATAATCCTATAGGGTTGTGTTTTTTCTATGACTCCTAGGTTAAGCTAGTCCCTATCACACAATAAATAGATCGGAGTTTTTATAGTGGAAGAGAAAAATAGATGGATCCATAGTGAGATTAGGAATTAAGAAAGGACAATATAAGAGAGGAATTCTTATAGAGAAATACATGAAAAACTAAATTAAAAAAAAAAAGATTCGGTCTTTGTGAATCTAGGATTCTAGGGGTGAGAGAGTTTTGAAGATTTTAGTGTGGAAAATTGAGAAATTTAGGTTTCAAAGCAAGAAACCTAGGAGTCCTAATTCACATTTCAGTTCGATTCAACCATTAGTTGCGTCTAGTTTAGGTATATTTCCTTTGTGTTTCTCTTTTTTTTATTTACTTTTTTCTAAATGTTTTAGTTTGCATGTTTGTAATAATGTCTTATGTAATATATAATTGTTTGTGTGGCCTACTATGATGTGAAGTTATTTGTGTTCATGAATCTTATAATGTCATTGAAATTATAATATGAGATTGTCCTTGTTTGTGAATCCTAAAGATGTCATTGATATGATTGGAAGAGAATGTTTATAAACTTTTGGACTATTGAGTTGGATTATAAGCTATTATGAGTTATTATTTTGATGTGGATGGTTTCATTCACCTTGTGCATGCTTATAACAATAGAAATTTTGAATTAGGTATTTGTTAGCTTTAATAGTTGCTTGTGATAAACAACTATTGAATGATAAAGTCTATCGACAATAAAAAATAAGGGCTCAAAAGTATCTTGGAATTTCATATTGCTTGGAAAGATTGTTTTGTGTTTGTTTATCTCTTGTTTTAACTATATGCAATTATGGAGGAGCTTGTGGTTTTTCTATTGATATTTCGTACATTGTCTAGTTTTATTCTTGTTCTTTAGAGTTAGTATAAGCCAATCAAAGTAGATCTTTAAAAAGATCTAAATATTTCTCGAGTCCTATGTTTTATAAATTGCTTTCTTTTGTTTTTTTTAAGAGAATATTTTTTTCGGGACTCATTAATTTTTTTTCATATTACATTTGGTGTATCTTTGGTCATTTACATATTTACTACGTTAAGCTTCTATTTAAAATGAAATTTTCATAAAAACAGTGCCATTTTTTGATTTGTTTGCTTTTAGTTTCAGTTCAAAACATATCAAAGTAACTCATTCCTATATCATTAGGCATTGGAACAAATTGGCAAGGTCCATTAGGTTTTGACAAACATTAAAAGACCTAATGAGCCGATATTTAAATTTTTCAAAACAATCCATCTTTGTTTTAAAAAAATCATAAATCACATCCAAAATATTTTGCTATTCACTCTTAGTTTTGAAGGTAAATGGACTCAACATAGACTATTGCTTTAGATATAAAAGGAATGGCTCATTCCTTTTATTTTAAAAATAAATATTAGAAATTTTTAAGTCCAATATTCACTAAACAATTGAGAGTATTGATCTTCTTAATAAATTCTCAGATATGTCTATTGAAAATCAATTATTCACTTGATATAAAATGTATATACGCGAGTCATAGACCGATGTGTACAAACACCAATGAGGGGCAACCAATAAAAAACTAAATCATAAGAAGGTGATTATTAAATAACATACCTTAAACACAAATGAACCCCAAAATGGTCATTTGTCAAAATTTAATCCATAAGAGACCTTTATGTCACTAAGATCCTATTCCAAAACTTATAATGGTCACTATTTGGGTAGGACTAGGGCATACAATCTTTGTTTATTTAGCAAATATTGTGAGCGAATCTTGAGTGCTATAAGAATAATTAACCTTAACAATGCATTATCCATTGACCCTTCTTAGGATCTAGGTTAGGTTCAATGAGCCCAACATAAACTCATTGATTATTCATTCACATAGCTTGATATACTACTATTGGTTAACTGGGAGTGGCAAAGATAAATTAGATCTTAGGACGGTTAGGCTTAAACCGATCACCCAAGGTTTAACTCATAGCAATAGAGTCATTATTATCCATGTAGATAGACCACTACATATATATAGACATAATAAATTGTTAGGAATAAAAGACAATAATAACAACACAACTTATTTTAGATATGATGTTTTAGGGTGATAATATATTCTTTTTAACCTAATCAGTCTCTTACAAACTCTGCATATGAATAAAAAGAAGATTGTAGTTTTCGTCAACTTTATGAACGTAAATATATAGTGAACAAATAAATTTATGACTGAGCAGAGGTTGATTTTCAGATTGGGTAAAATGATTTTCATTACCGGTTTAGAACTTGACTTAATCCTTTCAAGTTTTCGCCCGAACCTAACCTAGAAAATAATTATTTATAAAATATCTAACTCATTCAAATTGGTTTGAGCGGGTATCCATCAGGTTCAGGTGAAACTATCGTTCCTATATGTTACCAAATATAACTAGATATGAATAATTGTATTTGGGTCTCATATATAATTATAGAATCTAGTTCTGCTTGACAAATTAACTAAAAAAACTGAGACCTAGAGCTCGATCTATGTTTGGTTTCTAGTTAAACCATTTAAAAAATTAATTTGGTAAAATTTAATTGACTTGATTAAATTTCTCAGTGATGACGCGAGTGAGTTAATATAAAAAGAAAAAAAACATTGTTATTTTAATAAAAATAATAGCTTGATTTGATTAAAAACTAAGAGTTGAATTCGATGACTTAAATCTTTTTTCTAGTTAATTTTTAAATAGAGGACAATGGTTGTTGTTGATTTAGGGAGCGTTTTTAAAAAATTCAAAAATTTATCTTTTTGTTAAAATTTTTTTTTTATGTTTTGAATCGTTTTGATGTGATGATTTCAAAAATAATTTTTTAAAATAAAAAAATATCATTTTGATACATTTCAACAATACTTTGAAAAACAATCCAACCACACTTTCAAACAGGCCCAGGGGTGTTTGGAAGTGTGATTATTGTTGCTTTTCAAAATATTTTTTACTTGAAAAATATATTAAAATAAAATTTTTTTTATTTTTTAAAAATTATTTTTTACATCAATGCATTAAAATAATATAAAAATATCAAAAAAATATTAATTTAAAATAAAAAATAATAAAAAATAATATTTTTTTAAAAAATTGTTTTTAAAATATAAGGCTGGTCCAGGCAATAAATTAAGCTTCACGGTCTCATGGCGACATATAAAAAGCGAGCCCACGATTAGGTTTTTCCAAGTAGAGGGAGAGAGAGGATTAGAAACGCAAGGCCACGCCACTCTCTCTCAACCAGCTTTTTTTTTTTTTTTTTTGGCCCTTTACCCTCTTCCCTCTCTTTCTCATAACCCATCTAGGGTTTTAGCTCTTCGCTTCTCTCAAACCCCCCCCCCCCCTCTCACTCACCTCACTCTTTTCTGTTTAGTCTTTCAACATGAGCAACGACAAGGATAACTTCAACATGGCTGATCTCAGCGCCGGTGGTTACCAAAACCCTAATTCTTCCTCTCTGTCACTTTCCACTCTCTTTCGATTTTGATTTTCGTCACTATTGCTTTCGACTTCTTATAATAAAAGTTGTTTTGCGTTTTCTTTTTTGCCTGCAGCTCTTAATGACGAGGATCGAGCTGGCCTTGTTAATGCTCTCAAGGTTGTTTTGTAACCGACTTTGTATTTCTGTGTTGGCTTTTATTTTGTTGGGTTCTTTTTATGGTTCGAATATGGAGAATATGAAAAAAGGATATTTGATGTTTCTCTTCCTTGAATAGCCACTCGTTAAATTTTATGTTTGTGATTGGTGGTTGGACTTTGATTAACCTCTATCTGGTCACTCTTTGACTATGCTTTCCTTTTGTTTTTGTCTCTCTCAATGTTGTTTCTGTTTTACTTTTCCTATTATGATTTAGAATATTGTAATGGCTGATTGGATGAAGTTTTTTTGCTCTTTGTCCAGAATAAGCTACAGAGTTTGACTGGACAGCACTCTGAATTGCTCGAGAACCTGTCTCCAACTGTTAGGAAGCGTGTTGAGGATCTCAGAGGGATCCAGGCATGTTCTTTTTGTTGTCAAACCTGATTTTATGTGGTGTAATTGAGAGCTGTGCTCTTCTAGCCTGTGGTTTATTGATTTTCTATATTTGTGTTTTGGCAGCTTGCAGTTTATTGATTTTGTGTTGTTTCTAAGTCTCTGTTATTGTTCCAGAAAGTTGCCATTGTGTGATAATGCAGTTTTTGTACTTTAGATTGCGTGAATTGGAATGTAAATAATCTTACCCATCAATCCAGCTTTGATATAGTTTCTTCTGATAGCTGTTCAGAATTAATTTGATATTGAAATGAAATTTATTGAATTAATTTTCATTTGTACGATGATTTACTTAAGTTAAATTTATGTGCTTGAAATAAAATTTGAAAAGAAAGAATTATGTTGAAGTTACATTGAGTTATTTTTTCCCATATCATTACTCGTCTTTGATAATTCTATGCAAACAAGAAACGGAGGATGAGGTCAGCTTTGGGAGAATGTGTTGAGCTCTATTTCATTGAGGTTTCCAAACATGGTTATTGGACCGAATATAATTTAATTGAGTTAAATTAAATACTTAAAACAGAACTTTTGGATGGTATATTTTAAGATTTTCTTTCTGTAAGATGGCAAGAATGCAGAGAGGTTTGATGACTAGCAGAAGTTGTACCATCTCGTAAAGGTTATTTTTCCGTAAAGCTACCTTTGAGGTCGTGGATGGAAGAATTTTGAGGCAGCCCATCCCTTTTTAACAATTTTGCATGAAATTGCTACTTTTGAGACTTGAATTTGCCCTTGTGTTTGCTTCATTCTCAGTCTTTGGAAAATTGAATATGGAGGTGTTTGGGATTGAGGTGCAAGGTGCTTTTTAACATAGCTTTTCGCTTGAAAATGCATCAAAATGAATTTTTTTTTTCAGATTTGTTTTTCATTTTTGACATCAGCATATCAAAACCATTAAAAAAAACTAAAAAAAGCATCAATTTAATGCCTTTTCAAACCAAAAGCAATTTTGAAAAGCATCTGAAAGCAGAAGTTGTGCCAAACACCCCTTTATTTTGGGTAGTTGAGGAAAGTTTGTTAGCTGTGGTTTTTCTCTATTTCATGTCTTTGCATTAAATTACTTAATGTTCATCTTTGTTCTCATTCTTGCATGATTAACCGGTGGCTTTAGTCTTTTAAATATGGGGTTTTTCAATGTTCAGAGTCAACATGATGAGTTAGAGGCAAAATTCTTTGAGGAGAGAGCAGCCCTTGAAGCGAAGTATCAGAAATTGTACCAACCATTATATAGTAAGGTAAGATATACTTGGAGCCCATTATTGTTTTGTTCTAATACACTTGTCATCTAAATTATCCTATGAAAGGATGTTTTTAATTCTGCTTCTCTGCCTACTTACAGCGATATGAGATTGTGAATGGTGTTGCTGAATTTGAAACTAAAAATGAAGCGGCAATGGACCAAGAGGGGGAAAAGGCTGCTGAAGGTACTGGCATTCTGCTTATTTTTCATTGGTCATTTCTTTTACTGACAAGTATGTGTTGCTTGATATTTAAATACATCTGATGTAGAGAAAGGTGTTCCTGATTTTTGGCTTGTCGCAATGAAGAACAATGAAGTGCTAGCTGAGGAGGTTTGTGTTTTTTGTTTGCTAGTATCATGTCTTGATTTCAATGCATCTGATGATATGGTTTCAATTTTTTTTTATGGTATTGTCATCAGATTACTGAGCGTGATGAAGGAGCTCTCAAGTACCTTAAAGATATTAAGTGGCATAGGATAGAGGATCCCAAGGGATTTAAGCTCGAGTTTTTCTTTGATTCCAACCCTTATTTCAAGAACTATGTTTTGACAAAGACATACCACATGATTGATGAAGATGAGCCCATTCTTGAGAAAGCAATAGGGTAAGTTCTATTTTTCTACCTCATGATTATGCTGACAAGCTCTGACCATTTTTTTTGTTGTAATACCAACATTGGAGAAGGCTTGGTCCCGAACTGAAATATTTTTGTAACCTGGTGTGTTGTAGGACTGAGATTGAATGGTATCCAGGGAAATGCTTGACCCAGAAGCTTCTTAAGAAGAAGCCCAAGAAAGGATCGAAGAATGCCAAGCCAATTACCAAAACTGAAGAATGTGAAAGTTTTTTCAACTTCTTCAGTCCACCACAAGTTCCTGAGGATGATGAAGATATTGATGAAGATACTGTAATGACAAGTTTTATTACATCTATTGAAATGATTAATAATAACTCATTGCTTCTTGTTTTTAATTCTGGTTTCTGGTTTTTTTTTTTTTTGTCATCTTCTTGAACAGGCTGAGGAACTTCAAAATCAGATGGAGCAAGATTATGACATTGGGTGAGGGTTTTTTTTTTCCCCCAACTATTCACTTCACGTCATGGACTGGGTTTCCTAGTGGCAATCAGCTAAACTTAATTTTTAAATGTTAAAGAGTCCCAAATCTGCTAGCCATGGTTTCCCTTTCTTTTTTACTTGAACTTTTTTCATATATGTCTATGATCAAGGTCAACCATTCGAGACAAGATCATCCCCCATGCTGTGTCATGGTTTACTGGGGAGGCAGTTCAGGGGGATGAGCTTGGATTGGATGATGATGATGATGATGGCGAGGATGATGAGGAGGATGATGAGGATGAGGAGGATATTGATGAGGATGAGGATGACGAGGATGATGATGATATTGATGAGGATGAGGATGATGAAAGCAAGACCAAAAAGAAGGTTTGATTGTCTTGAAATTTGAGTTCACATTGTATTTTTTTCTCCTGTTCATCTGTTTGAAGTTTGGTACGATGCTAATTTTTTGTTGTTATTTGGGCTGAAATTTTGTGGCAGTCATCTGCTGGGAACAAGGTATTGCTTCTATTCAATAGACTCTTTCGCTTTTGATTATCTCACTTTTCCAATTGCAAGTTAGGTGAATTTAACTTATTTTTTCACCTATGATTTGGCAGCAGAAAAGTGGAAAGGGACAAGTTGGGGATGGTCAGCAGGGTGAGCGGCCTCCAGAATGCAAGCAGCAGTGAAGTTTGATTGCTGCAGCATACTTGTCAAGTGTTGATGCCATGTTTGGAAGAGGAGATAGGAAGGGGCGTTGAATTTTTGGATGTTCATTCATTTCTTTTCTTTCTTTTTTTTTATCTTATTTTTTTCACTTTTACATTTGTATGCCATATTCTGAACGAATGGTCTGGACTTCTATTTATCCCCTGTTGGTTTGGAGGGGAATGTGGTGAAATAGGTTATAAGAGGTTTTTATGCTTTTGATTTTGTTTTCCTAGTGGGATTTCCTTCTACTATTAAAAGAACTATTCTCCCCTTGCTTTTATTTTCTGAATTTTGCAATTTGTTTGGTGCCCTCTCTCCTTAATCCATTATTGCGAGCCCTCTTCCCAGCCCAATGCCATTTTGGCAGCAGGTGGGGCTTGTTATTGATTCACTGTCTTGATATTAAATGACTAAGCTTTTTTTTTTTAATTTTGTTTTCAAGAATATTACTTAAAGTGAGATTTTTATTTAATTTTATTTTTTTATATTAGATTGAGGAAGAATTACTTTTTATATTTTTTATTATATAATAAAAAAAATTAAATCGATCAAGTGAAGTGTATGACTTGAATTGCGAGTTTGATGAATAGATAAATATTAATCAAAGGGTTACATTCAGATTTTTCTGAATTTTATTTTATATGTTTTTTTTTTGTAAATTTTATCATTTAATATGATATTTTTATTGAATTTTATAATTTAATATTGAGTTGATGATAATTAATTTTAGTGTCTTCTATCATATAATAAAGTAAAAAAATAATTTGATCTAGTGGATTCCATAACCCTTGCAGGGTTAACAGACTAACTAAATATCATTCAAAAAGATGAGTTGAGATTTTTCAAGTTTAATCGTTGTACCAAGTTTAATAACAATGCCTGAAAGTTTTTAGCAATCTAAATGTGTTTTTTTTTTTTTACAACTTAAGAAATTTGTGTCTAACCCGCAACCAAAGTGCATACAAATAAACTAGTCTCATCTGATTGATTTAGGGATTCGAGTATGATATTGCATTGTGTTGGCTTGAGCCTCTCCATTTGCCATTAGCTTTTAATGTGTCCCTTCAATGCAAGTACAAGATTTTTTTTACCTAATAAAGCTTTTGGAGATGGGATAGTGTTCTTTTAGTTTGGATAGTGAAGTTAGAAAAAACTTTAAATTGAATTGGGTATTTCCACGCCAAATATGATGGGTTTTGAAGGTTTTTTAATTAAGTTGGATCAGGCTAGTTCATAAATTCTTGCCAAAACAAACTTATTATCATAATAAAAGACCCTTTGATGTTTAAGTAAATCATACGAGGAAAATAATGTCTAGTGAAGAGGACTAAAATGAGAGCATGAAAGAGTTTATATTGTGATTGTCGTGTGTTGTTATATGTCATGTGGCCCCATGTGTTTATTATTACTTGGTGACCTAAGGTATTTATATACTTTGGTCATATGTAATTACCTCATGGGGCATGGAGTTGCAGACATACTATGTAAGAGTGATCATGAAAAATAATTACCCTTATCGTGCAAATAACTTGTAAAACAAGTCATCAGGTGTAAGGGATGTACTGGATATGGTAGTGTTGTACTGGCTATTGGTGAGAAAGATAGGCATCTATTGGCGAGACAAGCAAGCATTCATAGGTAACTGTGTGACATTATATTGACAAGGCGTGCACCCGTAACTTCTACAAGTGCATAAGTAGTTGTTTGGCACTTGAGCTCATTATTTTTTGTTCTTTTCCTTTCTTCCCCCTTCATCTTCATTTGCATGTTGTTTGGAAAAATAACTTAGAGGATTGAAATGGAAAATTTTAGAAGAATTAAGGATGAACTAGAGGAGAAGGGAAAATTGTCTAGCATGTCTATTATATGAGCTAACACACGGGACAACCTGTTGTCTTTAGAAGACGTATGTGGCTTCTTCCCACCTTTGATGGTGGTGTTCTTTGGTGTCATTGGACTTATTCTTCGAGCTCTTTCTAGTGGTAGGGCACGTGTACATGATAGAGGTATGATAGTGCTTTAATGGCTTCTTCCTTCTTTTTTTTCCTTTTTTTCTCTCTCTCCTCATTGAAAAATAAGTCAATCTTATTTTTCCTTCATTTACTTGGTCTTTTTTGCTAAGAGATCTTCTCTTTTTTCTTTTTTCTTTTTTCTATTACTATAGCTAGCCATTCTCCATTGGGCTATTATAGCTAACTCTTCTCCCTTATTGACCATGCTTTTTTAGTCAATTAGGTAGTTGGGCCTTTGGCCCAAACTAGAAGACCAGACAATAGTTGCCTGGTCTTTAGCTATTAGGTCTCTAGCCTAAATAGATTGATTGAACAATATAATTCGGTCTTTTTTTAAAAGGTTTCGGGCTTTTTGGCCTATTTATTTCCCTATTTAATCTTTGAAATTATATGTAAATCTAATGACTCATGAATTTTTTCATCAAGCTTAACAATGTAGCATGTTACAACACCTAGGCACATAAAAACATATGTTGTAAGAGTTGAGTCAAGATAGTATAAGACATAATACACTTCTTTGATTGCCCTTTTTTTTTAAAAAAAAAGGTAGCTAAGAGAATGCTTATGAAAGTGGAGAACTTTTGGGTTGCCACAATTAGTTTTAACATTTAAGCCGAATAAGGAGTGTATTTAGGCGAAGAAGACCATTTTCAAGTGAAGTAAAAAATGTTTTATGATCACAAAAGTCATAAGGATTGTGCAAATGACAATGAAAAATCAATGTAGAATTTACATGATGAATGTTTATGGAGATCATTATAAAAAGACATGAAGATTTCATTAAAGACATGAAGATTTTGCTTAAAGATTTTATTTAAAGAGATAAGAGATTTTGTTGGAGACATGAAGATTTTACTTGGGGACATGGAGATAAGTAATACCATTGAAAAAAAATATACAAAGAGTATTTGAATAGAGAATATTCCTTTTTTAATTGAAAAGTTTAAAATATTTTCTTTATCCCGGGTAGCACATTATAGGACACACCAATTTATTTCATTTTTTTGTTCAGGTTGCATTTCTTTCTTTACAAATTATTAGAGGTAACCCTTGGTGATCAACCTTTTTATCTTTTTTAGGGCATAATATATCATAATAGTTGTTATGATGAAAGAAACAAATTTTATTAGGGTTTTGTGTGCTTACAATGTTTTTTTATGGGAGGCGGATATTGTATAAATTCTGTTGAAAGCCAACACCTCAATGCAAATGATGATCAAAGTTATAGTCATGAGCTTAAGAAACACTAGTTGAGCAAGAATTGATTCATTTGTGTTGTTTTTAGATATATTAGGACCGCTAGAAAATTGATGATGTTTGGGGGATTCTGTTCTCTACTATTAGAATTGAAGGTGTCTTTGCCTGGTCAAGCCCTCTTATTCTGCTCAAATAATGTTTTGCATTGCCTATTTCACTTTAAGGAGAGTTTGATTAGGAAAAATGTATAATTATTTCTATAGAGAATAGTTGTAAACTTTACTAATTAGGGCTTTAGTGGTAATAAGTTTGAGTAGACTTTCCACATTTATTATTTTCTTATTAAGCTTTTAAATATATGCTCTAGGCTATCATCTTCTTGTTATGTGATGACAAAAAGCTTAATTGTTTTCTTTTTAGCTAATATATTTGCGTTGAAGTGAGATATGAGTTTGGCTCAAATATTGTTAAAGTCAATGAAAGGTACAAGAGCAAGATTTGAAGGCAGATTGATAATGGTAACCATTCTTGTAGATAAGACTTATTGACGCTTTACTTTTAGATCTTTAAAGTTCAAGTATAAAGCATCCAATTTGAGAAAGCTCTTTATGGAAAAAACAACTTATTCAAAGGGTTAGAGTACGAGTGTTCCCATGTTTGCTTTCCTGTATGTTGTTCTAGCTTATTTTTTGAGAAAAATAGAGTTGTATACATGTATTTAGGATGCATGCATTAGAGCTAGTTATTGTGTCACTCGTTTTTTTGTGTAACAAGAAAAACTTTAGTTAACACTTTCATTTAATGTACAATTTGTTGAAAATCTAGAGGAACTAGTGTACTTATTGTGAAAAGGTTGGTTACTCTCTCGTGTCTTAGCATTTCTAAGTTGTTAGCTATATATATAAAAAAAAACACTTTTAATAATGTAAGAAATGAGATTGAACTAGTTTTTATTTAGGTACCCATAGATAGTGTTACTAATGAAGTTGAAAAAACCTTAAATTGAATTTGAACCTTTCTACTACTGAGTTTTTTGAAACATGTAAACACAAAAAAAAATGATAATTTAAAAATCTTTTTAGTAGTTCTAAGGATCCTATTACACAATCTAGGATTGTTCAACGTTTGAATGTAGACTACTTGAATATTAGATCTTCTTAATGTTTAATTAACTTCTTTAAAGTTGGGTTATTGTAAACTACAAGTCATCTATGTGTCTGGCCTTTAACAGTAATCCACACGAATCATTAGTGAAAATTTCTTAAAACCCATTTTAAAAGAAAGAGGTCATTTTGCATTTGAGTATTAACTCTTTCTTTTGTGTTATATTCTATAACTTAAATAATTTTTTTTCTACACAAAAAAATATGAGTCATAACATTTTATTTATAAAACAATCTAATAACTCTATAAAAGATAAATATCAATTTGCCCCCTGAATAATATCACATATATTATTTCAGGATAATTTTAAAAATTTATTCAATTAAGTCCCTACTTGATTTTTCTAGGTCTAGAATTGTAATCCCTTGTATTAATTACATTTTATTCTTCAATTTCTAAAACTTATTCACAATCAACTCACACTTGATTAATTATCCTAATTTAATTTTTTACCAATGATTTTTAATGTGTGTGACCCATTGAGTTTCTAATAAGTTGACCAAAATATAAATCATAATTCTAAATAAATTAGGATTAAATAAATTAAATAATTTAATGTATTATTAATTTAACATTTGATTGATCTATATTTGAAGATAAAATGTACCTTCTAGCAACATATCATGATCCCTCAAATATTAAAAAAGTCATATGTAGTTTGACTTAACCTTTTAATGATCAGTTTCTCAATGTAGTTATTATTCATTCATTAAGAATGTTTTGATTTAGATATTATAAGATGAAGTGTATCTACTTTGTTGAATCATGTTCTCAACAGTATAGTAATTGATCATTTAGGTAAATTTTGAAACTCTTTTCAAATCTCATTCCACTTTGCATAAGGATTTCACAATCACTACTATTTGAGAATATGTGAAGAGTTTTTTCTAATTCACCTGGGGTGATGAACCATCTCTTGATTACTCAAATATCTTTATATAGTTCAATGTTGCGATGTCGCGGTCGCACAAATTAATTACCCTAGCTTAAAACACACAAGATAGTATAGAGCAAGCAAGGGGTCGATCCCACGAGGAAGATTTAGTTTAGATTTTTATGCTATATGTTATACAATTGGGGGGTTTTGATTTGTGATGATCTAAACTATGAAAGAAATTAAACTAGCAAATAAAATCAATTAAAACCAAAATTAATCAAGAAAACAAACCTTGGTCGCAAGCACACATCCACCAACAAAAATTAAAATCGATCCTTGAAATGAAAATTACAGTTTATGTTCTGAAATTTTATCTTTTCTTAACATTGATTAATTAACAGATCCACTGTATAACTAATCCTAACCAATAAACAATCAAAGTGTCCGCGCTAATGATTCAATTTAATGGCAACTTTAAAAACTAGATAATTTCATCAAGATTAACATACAAGCTGCCCACAGCTTATGTCACTTTGTTCAAATGTTCTCCCTAAGTTCAATAACATAGTTCCGCCATAATTATCAAGCTTAGTTGCTTCACAAGTTCATATATCACAACTCCAGTTTTGATATTAAACTTAGCAATAGATTGTTCACAACAATAACTTAGAGTCCGCTCTAGCAATCATCAATAACAATCATAGGAAATATGCATAGGAAAACAATCTTACTCATTCATAACATAAACTGAAAATAAAAAGAATAATAAATCTCACAGTTCTTGAAATCCGAAGGTCTTTGCGTCCTTGCAACTAAGAAAAGAGCTTAGACTTGCATAACTATAGAACAAATACTTCTAAAGATTGAAGAGAGCATGATTTTAGGGTTTGTAGAGGAGAGAATTTGTGTTTATTCTCTACTGGCTGCTGCATCCTTCTGCTCTCCCTCTTTTCTGCTCTTTCTTTTAATATGCTAAGAAACCCTAGTCCCTATTTTACAAAATAGTTCTCCCTTAAGTTGACAGTTTACATTTAAGTACTTCAATAACTATTTTCCTAAAAATAAGAAATAGCCTTACATTAAATCTTCAAGCTTTGACTTAGAGGAGCTAAATTATTGAAATAAAAACTTGGACGCCGGTTTAGATGCTTCGAAACGTAATTTGGACATGTTCCTTCACAAAACCTGTTTGCTGGCAGAATTCAGCTGTCATCTTTGAAAAATCATATCTCCCTCATATGACATTGTTTTTGGCTCAACTTTTGAGCGTTTATAAGACTGTTAGTTAGCAATCCAAAAAAATTAAGTTTGCATAAATTGGACTTCTGTAGATCCAGATATTCAAGTTGGAATGGAAGAAGGTCAACACTGGCAGATTACGAGATTTGACTTTGAAAGCTGCGATTTCCATGATCTTCCTTATTTGATTTTCTTCCCTTAGATTTTCAGAAAGGTATGGATGTTAGCTTTTTAATGCCACTGGAATCACTTCATTTCGACCTTTAAAGCTCACGCTTTGCACAAAACTTTGACTGAAGGTCAAATCTGCCAATTACCTCCAATTTACTCCTTTTTGCATCTTTCATCCAAAAGTGCATTCAAAACATAAACACAAAGAATATCAAGGCATTTTATATATAAAAAACAGGCAAAACACTAGTTAAATATGGGTGAAACTATCGAATAATATGGTTGCATCATTCAAGTTACAATACCCAATATATGTTTGTTTGTTATTCTTGATTGATAATAATTTTAGTAGTAGTAGTAGTAGTAATAGTTGTGATATTAATGGTAATAATTATAAAAATAGTAATAATGGTATTAGTGATGATAGTTTTTTATGCAAACCTCATTATCACGTGGTCACGCAACCCACAATGAAATTATAAATCAACCCAAAAAAGCTGAATATCAGGTTTGAAACCCCAAGTCAGAGGTAACCCTATACCTACAAACTAAAAGTATTGGAAAAACAAAACTTAGACCTACAGATAACCTTGTACTTAAGAACTCGAAGTATGTAAATGACGTCACAAAACTAGTTAATCTTTAATGAGTTGGTGTACAATATTTGTCCTTACAAAAATAGATTTTTTGCTACATGCAAAATAAAAGGAAAATCTTGTTTATTCAAATTATCATGGTTGCCGAAAATTACGGTCATAAAAATAATATTAGTCCATTCTAAATAACCATAATGAACCTCTTTTGGTTTGCAAGTCAATGAGCCATATATAGTAACCTACTATTACATGTCTAGTATTGAAACAAACCCTAAAACAATGTTTAATAGGCCAAACCAAACCCAATTTAGAATAAAGTCCAAAGCTAATACTATTTAACACTAAAATAAATTAAATAAAATCATAAAACAAATTCTTGCAAACTATAAATAATAGTTGTTGTCATTAATGTCTCATTGTTTGACATGAAATCCTTATAAAATAGGTAAATAAATAGTTGCCACACATGTGGTAGTGGTGGTGATGGTGATAATGATGTCTTCTTATTTGACATGAAATCCTTGTAAAATAGATAAATCAACAGTTGCCACACATATGGTGATGATAGGGGCAGTGTTAATAGCAGTAGCGACAACAATAACAACAACAATAATAATAATTCATCCTTCAGCGTTAGATTTGTTGTGGATTGAATTTCACTATTGTTTCATCTATGATACTTCTGGTGATACAATCCAAGAAATGGTTAAAGAAGAAAATTCGGATTCTAGTGTAATTGTGCTTATTGTCCAGTTTTAAATCGACAATAATAATTCTCAACCTGACCATTAGATTAGGCTGAAAACTTACCCAGATTTTTCCAATATAGTTTTCTATATTGGGGTAAAATTTCAGGTCAACTAGAGTTCAAGAAAGCTAAAATTAATATAGCATGTTCTGACCTATATTGCAAGGTCTTCCCGAACTCTGATTGACTTGAAATTTTACCTCAATATAGAATAATATTCTGCGAAACTCTAGGTAAATTTTTAGCCCTATCCAATTATCGTATTGAGCATTATGATTATTGTTGTAAAGCTCGACAATAACATAATTACGCTAGAATCTGAATCTCCTTATTCAACCCTTTATTGGATCAAATCATCTGGTTTAATGACCCGAGTTATGAGTTTGAAAAGTTGGCGTGGCCTAACATTCTCTTCTTTTTTCATTATTTTTTTTTTTTGCAATTTCATCGTTCAACATTAGTTTTTTTAAATAAAAAAAAGGCTTTGTGGTTTTATTTAATTTCTTTTCTATCGGGTTACTTTGATCTCATAACCTGGACCACGAGTTTTACAGACTAATCCAATTACATACTTTTAATGGTTTTCTCTAGGTTATCATGCTTTTTTTTTTGTTTACTATCGTTGTCAAATTGTTTTTCATCAAATAAAAATAAAATGTACCTATTAAAGCTAGTGGGGCCTATAACTTGAGTCATTTATTTGTTATTTTTTTAAAACATGCTTTCAGTATTTAGATATTGTTTTTTTTTCAAAGAAAAATACGAACTGGCAACATAGCATGCATACCCATATCTAGTTATAATATAACCTAAAAGAGATAGAGGTTTTATTGTGGTTATTTTACTATTTATTCTCTCATATATCACTGTGAATTTCAATAGTTAAATCTTTTAAAAATTTTAATTTGATCCTTGAACTTTTATTTTAAATAATTGAGCTCTTTTGAACCAAAATTAGCATCCAATTGCATGTTTTATTTGGAGGGAAGGTTGAAATGAAAGATAAATAATTTAAATGAAAAGGGCTGGTAAAATAGATGTTTGCTTTGAAATTTATTTTAAAAGTATACTTTACACTCCTATCTTTTTTAGCTATTAGGTAATTGATCCCCCTAAATTTCAAAAATTCAATTTTGGTATCAAAATTTTTTTTCATTCCTTTTTTGGTAAAGGAGAGAGAGGGGGGTTATTGAATTCCAGTGTAGAGAAAAAAAATTTTCACTGGTGATGATTTCAGCCACTAAAACGATTAACTTTTGTATCAAATGATTCCATATGATAATGCGAGTTAAGATTAAATGTTTTTTTTTACATTGAAAGCGCTTAAAAAACATATTTGAGCTTGAAAATATTTTTTATTTCGAGTTTATTGTTGGTTTTTTGGTGAGTTTGTGTTTTTTAAGGCCATGAATTGGTTTAACAAGATTTCAAAGGTGTTTTTTAGGTGTTTTGGGTAAAAAAAAAAATAGATTACAAATGGTTTCGAGGTGAAGAAAACAAGAACCATGTTGTTCCGGCCACCTTAATAGTCGAAATCTAAGGAATTATAGATGACGCGTTGTCTGCAAAGAGATAAGACACATCATCTCTTTTTTTTTTTTTGTCAAAGAATGGGCAAACGACATATGACAGATGACATGTCATCCACCCCATTAACTTTAAAAAAAAAAAAAAAGTGAGTGCGTGTGGACTTTTCTTGGTGGGGCAAGTGTTTGGCCTCATTCTTTTTTTTAAAAAAAATAATTTTTTATTAATACCTTTTTTATATGTTTTTTTTAATTTATGTTTTAATTAATACCTCTTCTCTGTGATTTATTTGATCTTTTCATCATTTTTTAAATAGCAATTATTTTCTAATTATATTCGATGTATTTAATTTCTTAAAAGATTAATATGATTCATCTGTAATTTTTCTATACTTTATATAGATTAAATATTTAGTGTTATATGATATTTTTAATATGTGTAGCTTTACATATTATTTTTTTCTTTGAGTTTAGTCCATAAATTTTATGTGTCGATTTCTATTACAAATTGATTTTAATACATAAATTCATTAAACACAACTAGTAAATGACCCATCTTTTTTTTTTCAATGTTATCATGATCACTTTAGACACACACACACACACACACACACAGCTATCATTGCTTCTTCTTCTTTTCATATGATTCAAATAAAGCCAATTTATTTATTTGGTTGGGACTATAACCCGGGTTATTGGATTTCTCTCTTTTAAAAAAAAAAATAAAATGTTCTTGCAACGCCTAAATATTTTACTGGAAAAATAATACGGACCTGTAGTTTAGCGTGAATACCAATCAAGTTCTAAACTTAAAGATAACAAATTCGATCAAATCAAATGTAAATTCCTGGCTAGAATTTGTCTAGGTTAGTAAAATATAAAAAAATTTAACCCGATAATAAAATGGGTTAAATGAAATTAAAGAAACTTAAGCAAGGTAAATGAGGTGAACATAATGAAATGAAGAGTGAATATAGTACTAAATTGTTAGGGGAAAAAAAACTTCACGAGGACAAAATATAATAGGTAATACCAATAGGGGTCAATATATAAATAAAAAAAGGTGAGGGTCAATGTGTATTTAACAAGAAGATGACACTATAAATACCCTTCCATTCTCTCTCTTGCCATGAGCTTGCAAGAACAAAAAGAAAGGGTAGGGTTCCTTGATTTTTTTTTCTCATTTCTTGATGAAATCTTCAACAAGAAGCTAATTTATGGTGATTAAAAGAGTTATTAAGTGATTAAAATGAGGTATTTGGGTGTCTTAGAGAGTTTGAAGCTTAGAGGAAGTATTTTGGTGTTAAAGTGAGAGGAAATTGTTAATGAACAGAAGTTGTTCTTCTTATTTCTTTTTTGATTCTTTGTTATTTCAAAGTAAGAACAACTTCTATTGAGTTTGATTGTGGAAACTTAATATATTTGGAATATTAGATGTTTTGAGTATTATGGATCTGGATGCATCCTTATGTATATGATGGTTGTATGAGTATATGTTGTTAGAAACAAGTTTTGAAGCATAAATAAAGATTGTGTAAGTAGGAAATTATATAAATTTGAAGGAAAAAACTCGTATGTTTTTCATAATGGTGCATTCGGCTATAGATAGAAAGAAGATACAAAATTTCTAGAACTAGAAATGGTCTAGCCATTTTGAGAAATGATTAGACTGATTTAAGAAATGATCGGACCATTTCTCAAAATCGTTAGACCATTTTGGCTACTGTCCAGTTTTGGTATGATTTTGTATTTTGGTCTTTTCTTAGTTTTTTTTTTGTTCTTTTGGGTTTGCTTTAAGGGAGATGAAAATTGTTTGATGTAATTTAGCATGATATGTATGTTTATCGATGATGATTGAAACACTTAATGTGAGGTTGAGGATCAAATTGCAAAAACAAAGAAATGGATATTTATACCTGACGAGAATTTGGAATTTTTGATGCGATTAAATTGAGAATTCAAAATCTAAATGGAGAATGAAATTGACCTTTATGGTGATGAGTGGCAAATGATATATTGATTCTACTAGTACAGGAGAGGATGAGAGACTTTATCAATAGCAGGGGATCATTTCACGCGCTCAGATATTATGTGGATGCTCGACACCTTAAAACTATAATATTAGTTAAATTGTAATTTTCTTTAGTTGTATCTTGATTTTTATTTGGAAAATATTAAACAATTGGAGAAACTAATTTACTGGTTAATAAGATTAGTATCCTAGTTAATGAGCGATTATAGAAACTAATTCTCAAGTTAATGATATTAATATTGTGGTTAATGGATAATTGAAGAAACTAATTTCATGGTTAATAAGATTAATGCCCTGGATAGTGGACGATATGAGAAATTAATTTCCTAGTTAATAAGATTAGTACATTGGTTAATGAGTGATTATAGAAACTAATTTTCAAATTAATAAGATTAGTGCTCTAGTTAATGGATAATTAAAGAAACTAATTTCCCGATTAATAGGATTAATATCCTGAATAATGGGCTATAGGAGAAACTAATTCCCTAGTTAATAAGCGATTGTAGAAACTAATTCTCAGGTTAATGAGATTAGTGTTCTAGTTAATGGACAATTAGAGAAATTAATCCCCTAATTAATGGGATTAATACCCTGAATAGTGGATGATATGAGAAACTAATTTTCTAGTTAATGAGATTAGTGCCCTGGTTAATGGGTAATTGAAGAAACTAATTCTCTAGTCAATGAGAATAGTGCCCTGATTAATGGGCAATTTGAGAAACTAATTGATTTAGAAATATAATAAATGTCTACTTCAGGCTAGAGATGATTTTGGTATGTCCTTTAAATTGTGCTAATGACATTGATATGTAAAAATAAGGGTATATTAAGAAATTAATTGTTTGATAAATGATGCTGCGAAATAATATTAACTTATCATTGAGTATAAAATTGATTGTATTTAGATATTAAATAAAGTTTTAGGTGGCTCGTAGCACTGTGTCGAGTAGTAGATTCATGAGTTTATATTTTTTTTTGTTTAATCAAATGATGTAGTTAGTAGAATGAATATTTTGCTTTGTATTATTATTTTGTATCCAAAAATGTATTTACATATCTAAATTAATTATGGACAATGTATTTAAAGTACTTGTTTTTAAAGCATGTCTATAATTTTGTTGCACTCCTCCTTAGACGTACCTTTGCATTTTTTGTGTGAAGTGAATATATGTGTCTTGACTTATGTTCAATTGATTTATTTGTCATATTATTCATAATATTTATGGAATAATATAATACTTGTTTTTATTTGAGTGAATAATTTAGAAAATAGCAAGTTGTTATTATGATTAAGTTAAGGAAGTCCCAAATGATAGGATAGTGGGACAAACATTAGAATTATTGTTTGTAAATTGTGAAAATTATGGAGTCAATAACTTGATATTAAAAATATAGAGGAAACTATGCCAGATTTTTTATTGAATAAAAAAAATCTTATACATTCAATAATAATAAAATAGATATATAAAATGTTGTGTACTTAAATTAGGGTTGTTACATCAAATGTTTAGATACAAAAAGATTTTTTTTATTGAAGTTTAACTATCCAGCCTTGTAATCTCTAGGAAAGTTTTTTAAAAAAAAATTGGATAAATGAGACATCATAGGGTTTGTATTCTAATAAAAATAAATTATAATTAGAGGGATTCTTTTGAAAATAAAAAAAATGGAAATTGGACCAAGTTAGTATAAAGAAGAGTATTAAATGTTAGAAGGAATTTAGGAAAAATAACAAAATAATGAATTAAAGGAATTGTGGGGCAAAATTCTAAATTCTAAAATTCTAAATTGTGGGGATTTTTTAGACCCTAAGTGGTCGACGATGTGTAGAGTAATGAATAGTAGTTTTTCTTTATAAATTTTACAAATTGTGTTACGAATGATGTGAAAGATAATTTTTGAGTATTTGATGTTATTTCACTTAATGATGATGAGTTCAATAAATTGAGAGTTTAGTGTAATTGAAGAAATTATTAAACAATAGAATGAGGAAAATGATTCCTAAAAAAGAAAAATTATAGAAACCATTAAGTTCATGTTTTTTTTCTTAGGGTTGACTGAGAATGATGAAAGAATAGTTGAATTAATCATTTTTTTTAAGTTAGTAGGGAGATTTCTTTCAAGATATGATATATTGTGTAATAAGAATATAAATAAACAAGGGAAGATAGAAATGAAAGCATGATGAAATGATTATATATGGTTAATTATTTAGATTTTTAGTAAGAAATTTAAATGATGAAGTTATATGTAAAATACGGCTAATTTCATTGGAAATCAAAATGGAATATTGAGAAGAAAAAGTTAAACATAATAGTGACTTTTTATATTATTGAGTTTGTTAAGGGTTATGCTGATCAATGTGAAAAAAATTGTTTCGCAGGGGATATCTTAGTAGTTGTGCCACTTACTCGAGCCAAAAGACAAGCTTCTAACATAACAGATAAGTGCCCAATACCTCAATAGCTTTGTTATGTTATATTAATGTTGTTATTGGGAAATTTATTCATTTATTATGATATTATTGTATAAGTAAGTGTATAAAAGAATGATATATAAAAGAAGAGAAGAAAGGTAGCACTTGAAAGAAATAATTGATTCTTAGCATCCGTATTAGAAAAGGACACAATTAAGGTATTCGAAAGAACCTTATTAGCTATTTTGGATATTTAGATAACTAATAATATCAATAGATTATATTGATATCGACATTTCCAATAAAACTTGATTAACTACTTCTAAAGGGAGGCTAATGATATCAAAAAGTTTTCTTAACATCAGCATTTTCAAATAATGAACTTAAAATACTCGAAGAGAGATTGATTAGTTATTCCGGACCAGGATAACTAATGATATCAATAGGGCATATTAATATCAACATAAATTTCTAGTTTTAATTAGTCGATCCCGGGTAAGGGAGACTAATAATGCTGATAAGATTATCAGCATCAGTAAGGTCTTAAGTACAAAGAAAAAAAATGGGGAGTTATAATGATTAAATATAAATAAAACAAGGATGTATTATCAACAATTTAAAAAGATTAAACACAACTATTATTAATGTATTTTTATAATAATTATATTTTTCTTACATGACCTTCTTAATTATACCACCTATTTTATTATTATAGACTAAAAGTAATTTATTCTATTTTTGAGGTGGATTGTAATTTTATTTAATTATCTTCAAGGACTTATAAACTCTATTTTTTTTTATGCATGACATAAACAAACAAATTATTAATATGATGTTTCTATGACTTAGATGGTTTTGTTTTAAATTTTAATTTTTTTAGGTTGCATAACTAATTATGAATATAATTATAAATGTTGAAATGAAAAGCATTATTGATGTGGTGTGACATCTAGGATAATTGAATTATATTTTAAAATTATGTATAGAAGTGTAACAAGATATAATTGATAACTTGAGACCTTCAAGTATATGAGAAATTCTGTTAAAATTTTAATAGATAAAAAAAATGGTTTGAATAACTATAAATATGTGTTTTTATTTAATTATTTTGGGATTGTTACATTGACAAGTTTTCTCTCAAGGTTATTAAAAATATATTTTTAACATGATATAAAAAATACAATATAAATTTAGATAGTAAAAAAAATCTTTAAATTTTAAAATAATAAGTAAATTATTTTTTATATATATAATTCAATCATTTTAAAATATATATTCCAAATAAAAATACTAGTAGTTATAGCTGCTAGATTAGTTACTAAGTATTTTAAATTTTTAATAGTAACAAGAACAACTCAAGTAGCAGCATTTGCAGCAGTAGCAGAAGTTACGGAAAGCTATCACTCAAGTATTATCATGATTAATTACCATTCAGCAGCAACAAAAACATTTTCACTTTGTTTTATTATGATGCCTTAATTTTTCTTATATCATGATGAGAAATAGATGTACAGAATCATGGAAAGCTAAAGCAAAAATTGATTTCAAAAGGGCTACAAAATAAAACCCAGCACGAACTAAAATGTGATATTAAATATTTTTTAAAAATATATTTTTTATTTTTAAAAAATTTGATATTATTATATTAAAATAATTTGAAATCAATAAAAAAATAATAAATTTAAAATAAAAAAATATTTTTAAAACATAAAAATAAAATCTCATGATACAGAAGTGTTATGAAATGGCAATGATACTAGCACCATAAACAGATAACTTTAAGTAAAGTAATTTAATTGATGAAGTTCTGGGTAAGTAGATAATCTTAAGATATATAGTTTAATTGATTAGGTTTTGAGTTTGCTATTTAGAAATTATTAGTTTGAGTACCATAAATTTTAGGGTTATTAAAAACTTATATTATTATTAATTTTAGAACTTGTAAAATTAATTAAGATATATATAAAAAATATAAATATTCATGTTAATAATAATAATAAAAAAAAACACAAGTAGATTAATTAATTATGTAGCAGATACCCAACACCTTTTACTCGGAAAGAGAAGCATCGGTTAACTCGCGATTTTAATCCATCCGTTTACTCGGAGCACACTGAAAATCAATGGCGGGAAATAAACCCTAAAACCCTAAAAATAGAGCACAGAGACAGAACTCAGAAGTCAGAACCTCAGTCTTTCCATTTTCTAAAATTCTCTTAACTCTGTCTTATTTTTTATTTTCTGGCATGCAATAACAAGTAAGTATATTCCTAGTCTTCCTTTTCGCTTCTTTCTATTTTCCATTACAATCCGCCAACAAAAAAAAAAAAAAACAAAGAAAAAATTAATTTCCATGGCGAGGCTTGTTACTCTGAGACGCGCTCTTTTTGTTCCCGAGGTACCTTATCTCTACATTTCTGTTTGATGTTTGTTTAAGGTGCCTGATCATTTTTACTACTGTTCGTTTCACCTAGTTCAGTATTATCATCCATACGCTTGATTTTTTTTGTTTTTTTTTGGTGAAACTCTCCGTGTTTCATTCTATATTTGTTGTTTAAACAGGGTTGTTTTGCGTGTATTAATCAATGAAATATATATAGCAGGGACTAAGGAGAGTTGTGCTGGGAACTTCTTCTCAGACACGCAATTTTGCTACAAAAGGTATTGAAAGGTGATGAAATGGACAAGTTATACTGAAACTTAAGAGTTTATAGTTCATATGAGTAATTATGTAATTGTAATTAACAAGCCGTGTCACGCAGTAATGGCGTTGATTTATTTTTTTCATTTCTCAGGCAACATAGTGGATTTGTAACAAATGTCTACCTTTTTTTCTTATTAAAAACCAATATTGATAAGGTAAAAGAAAATCCAAGTCAGATGGAAGCGAGTCTGGTGAAGAAAATACGTCAAAGAAAGATTTGGCTTTACAACAAGCCCTTGATCAAATTACTAGTCAATTCGGAAAGGGATCTATCATGTGGTTTGGCCGCTCTGAAGCTCCCAAAAATGTTCCAGTCGTGTCTACAGGTTCCTTTGCTCTTGATATAGCACTTGGATGTGGTGGATTTCCAAAGGTATGACTGAACATTTTTCATTCAAGCATTTTGTTGCTTTGTTTTTGTTAACAATACCCTGTTTTGCAATGCATAAAGTTTCTTAAACAAAAAATGCTTTGACTGGTTACTGTTTTGCAATTTTTATCCCTTGAAATAGCTTAAAAGTGCATTAGTTTTGTGAGGAGATCTATTTTGAGTTTATTGTGCTTTAACTGAATGTTTAGGGTTGGAGTTGATAGTTCATTTCTGGTTCTGTGAATTCTGAACCTCCATATATTTAATGCAAACAAGAATCAAACCCCACAGTTTTATGTTTTTTTTTTTTGGCTGTGTATTACATATCGAAATTGGATTTCAACAGGGTCGTGTGGTGGAGATTTTTGGTCCGGAGGCTTCTGGGAAAACCACTCTTGCTTTACATGTAATTGCTGAAGCACAAAAGCAAGGAGGTTACTTCTTAAATGCCTACAAGATTTATTTTAATTCTTATGGCAGTAGCAGCTAATTGTTAGAGCATCTCCAATGCAAAAAGAGCTAAATTGATAAAATGGCTTTTTGAATAGTATAAATATAGCTTTTTTGATTATGTGCATTCCAATGGTAAAAAGTTATTTAGAAAAGCCAATAATATATTTTATGTTCAATTAATTTTAATATAATTATATAACTAATTTAAATATTTTATATATAATATAATTATGATGTTATTAATTATATAATTAATATGAGTAATTTATAAAAGTAATATAAAATTAATGAAGTAATATGAAAGTTAAAAGATATAATTTAAAATTTATTTATATGAATATTTTTAATTTTCAGTTTTCTATGTTACTGTTAAAAATTTAATTTTTTAAAAGTAAATTCAAATTCAAACTTTGAAAAAACCCATCACAAATATCAAATTAACGACAAAAGGTCTAAAAAATCAACAGGTATAAAAGAGAAAATAGAAAAAAAATTAAATAAACATACCTTTTAATTTCAGCTAATTAACACAACCGATGTTATTCATTTAGCTGCGCCGTTGGAATTGTTAAAAGAAGAAACAAAAGTTAAAAGGATGCTTTTTTGAATTTAGCTTTTCAATTAGCTCTCCGGTTGGAGATGCTCTAACAATTCCAACGGTGCAACTAAATGAATAACTAAAATAGCTATTCAACCTGTGCAAAGCCATTTCTACATGTTTCTGTAGAAATGGTCAAATAAAATTACTGTTGCCAACGGCTATTTTTATAGCCATTGGCCAACAATTTTTTTTTCCTTTAAAAGTAAATGGAAAGAAACTTGTAAATTTTAAAATCTTGTATTATGCCGGAGAATAATTGATTCTTGTTTTTCTAAATTTGAGAGAAGGGTGAGGCACAATACAAGATTTTAAAATTTACAAGTTTCTTTCCATTTGCTTTTAAAGGAAAAAAAACTGTTGGCCAACGGCTATAAAAATAGTCGTTGACAACGGTAATTTTATTTGGTCATTTCTACAGAAACATGTAGAAATGGCTTTGCACAGGTTGAATAACTATTTTAACTATTCATTTACCTACGCCATTGGAATTGTTAAAAGAAGAAACAAAAGTTAAAAGGATGTTTTTTTGAATTTAGCTCTTTAATTAGCTCTCCGGTTGGAGATGCTCTAACAATTCCAACGGCGCAGGTAAATGAATAACTAAAATAGCTATTCAACATGTGCAAAGTCATTTCTACATGTTTCTGTAGAAATGGCCAAATAGAAATACCGTTGCCAACGGCTATTTTTATAGCCGTTGGCCAACAGTTTTTTTTTTCCTTTAAAAGCAAATGGAAAGAAACTTGTAAATTTTAAAATCTTGTATTGTGCCTCACCTTTCTCTCAAATTTAGAAAAACAAGAATCAATTATTCTCCGGTTAATTAATAACATCGGTTGTGTTAATTAGCTGAAATTAAAAGACATGTTTATTTAAAAGTTTTTTCTATTCTCTTTTATATCTGTTGATTTTTTAGACCTTTTGTTGTTAATTTGATATTTGTGATGGGTTTTTTCAAAGTTTGAATTTGAATTTACTTTTAAAAAATTAAATTTTTAATAGTAACATATAAAACTGAAAATTAAAAATATTCATATAAATAAATTTTAAATTATTTCTTTTAACTTTCATATTGCTTCATTAATTTTATATCACTTATAAATTACTCATATTAATTATATAATTAATAACATCATAATTATATTATATATAAAATATCTAAATTAGTTATATAATTATATTAAAATTAATTAAACATGAAATATATTAAAATATAATTGACTTTTCTAAATAGCTTTTTACCATTGAAATGCACATAATAAAAAAAGCTATATTTATACTATTCAAAAAGCTATTTTATCAATTTGGCTTTTTAATTTAGCATTTTGCATTGGAGATGCTCTTAAAAAAAAAAACAAAAGTTAAAATGACGCTTTTTTGAATTTAGCTCTTCATTTAGCTCTCCGGTTGGAGATGCTCTTAGGACTAACAGGGCCATCATTTCCTCAAACTGGGCTGTTAGGAGGTGTACACCTGCCCTGGTTTGAATCCCACAAATACTTTATTTATAATGAAAATATAAGGTAAGGACATGACATGTCAATTTTTGTACCATCCGTCATTAAGTTGTCAAGCTATTTTATTAGTAAGTTCAGAAAAAGATTCAAGTATTAATCTTTCTCTAGTAACATATACGTAGAATATTGGATACTGTAAATTGTTTCAGAGGATTTTAAGTCAAAGAATTTTGCTGAGTTGTCAAGGACTCGATTTCAATTCTTCCATGGCATTAACATGTCTACTTCTTTGCAGGTTACTGTGTTTTTATGGATGCTGAGCATGCCCTTGATTCATCATTAGCTAAGGCTATTGGGGTGAACACTGAGAACTTGCTTCTTTCGCAACCTGATTGTGGCGAACAAGCTCTCAGTCTTGTGGACACTCTCATCCGGAGTGGTTCTGTTGATGTCGTCGTTGTTGATAGTGTAAGTAAGGTGCTTTATTGGCTCGTAATCTTACATGTTATCAAGTCCTCTCTTAGTTATAGTTTCTTGTATTCAATGGATGAGGCTTTGTAGTTATAGTTTCTTGTATTCAATGAATCAGTGTTTGTATAATGTAACACTTGGTAAGATAATTCATTCACTTTACCATGCCCCTCCTACTCACCTTCTCATATGTCCTATTTAATGGTTATCATCTTAGCAGAGTTGTGTTAACCATTATGCCTGCAGCTTTTGCTGCAGATAGCGTGAGCGCACATGTATTAGACATCAATGCTTGGTTAAAGTTTATTTGTTTAGAATTATCCATACCATTGAATTTCAGACTACAGTTTGGAATTAAGTCTTGTTTTTATTTTTCTATCGTGAATAATGACAGGTAGCTGCACTTGTGCCTAAAAGTGAACTTGATGGAGAGATGGGTGATGCTCATATGGCAATGCAAGCCAGATTAATGAGCCAGGCACTTCGCAAACTGAGCCACTCTTTATCACAGTCACAGACTGTTCTGATCTTTATCAATCAGGTGCTATTTTGAAGTATTCCTATCATTATAGGTTTAGGAGATCTGTACTGATTTACCGTAAAACTATAAAGATGTATTTGCACATTCATTTTAGGTACTGGCTTAAAAGACCCAGCAGTTATTTGCATTCAAAACTAATTAAAGATTGGTCATTTACCAAATCTGGTCCAGATGTCATGCCAAATGGATTTTTGTCCCAATCAAAGAAACTTCTCATATGAGTTTTCATTCAGGCTGTCAATTTGGCTCAGTAGAGTACAATAATTGCATGCCAGGATTGTAATTGAGTTGAGTATTATACTGTTCAGGCTTGGTTTGTTCAAATTAAAATCAAGTGAGTTGGACTCATGTTTATTATCCTGCCAAAAAAATGTAGAAGCTTCGTTTAGTACCTCCTTGAATGAATTTGAGCTTGTACATGAATGTAATGATTAACTAATATAAACAATCCCCATATATATATATATATATATATATATATATATATATATATAGCAGTCCTAATTGATGCTTGTGGTGGCTGACCTACATTAGAGCTTGTTCAAGGTTTTGGCCAGAACTTGTGTGTAATGGCTGTCAAATTGAGATTTGACTCGTGAATCAAAAGGTCCATTTTTGGGATT
>Ga0325411_1000165_pt1 | contig 66587 bp, 52 predicted proteins | sample PopdelMetagenome_13_FD_206181 | JGI IMG/M metagenome (GOLD analysis project Ga0325411, IMG submission 206181) | Populus deltoides microbial communities from Bellville, Georgia, United States - Xylem-PdIQD-R4 | ecosystem: Host-associated > Plants > Phyllosphere > Stem > Wood/Secondary xylem... | reverse complement strand
CTTTGACTGGAAAGTGTTTTCCGTTGACCAACTTTTCTAATGGCAAACAAACACAGGAAAGTTTGGAAAATGGTTTCCCGGAAATCACTTTCCGGAAAACAAACACAGCCAAAGGGAAAACACTTTCCTGGAAACTAAACCAAATTTTTCTTTGACTCGAAAGTGTTTTTCGTTGACCGGAAAGTGTTTTCCGTTGACCGGAAAGTGTTCTCCGTTGACCGGAAAGTGTTCTCCGTTGACCGGAAAGTGTTATCCGTTGACCAACTTTTCTAATGGCAAACAAACACAGGAAAGTTTGGAAAGTGGTTTCCCGGAAAGTGAATTCCGGGAAACAAACATGGCTAAGGGACTGTCTCCTTTCGATTCGCAGATCCATCTATACGTCTGGCGTGTTTGAGAGTTCCGAGTCTGGGTTTAGTTATTTTTTAAATTATTATTTATTTAAAATAATATATTTTTAATTTTTATAAATTATTTTTGATATTAATACATTAAAATAATTTAAAAATATCAAAAAATATTAATTTAAAAAAAATAAAAAAAATATATTTTTTAATTTTTTCAAAAATATTTTTGAAATGAAAAACAAATATAATCATCATCTAAGTGGTGTTTTTTTTTTTATATATATATTTATTTTACGGTCGGACCATGAATTTTGATCATAAATCATATCCAAATTGTATGTTTATCCATTACAATTTAATTATCTTGCTTTCATAATGGTTGCAACAACTACACCAGGCCACGCCTGCTCCCTTTAATGGCTGACATGCTTCTGTTCTTTATTGCTCTTTTTTTTTATATATATATATAAAAAAGAAGAAGTTATTTTACTGTGTTGATTGAACGAAAGCAAATCTGATCCCTCGCTGACCACAACACAACTGCCCTCCACCCCCACCCCGACCACCACCACCACCTCCTATGGAGGACCAGGCTCCATGAACACAGCAAATTCACTACCTTTTATTTTCTTTAATCACAAGAAATTTGTACTGAGATTCCCTTGAAGATGTTTTTTTAATCGTATGCTTTACGCCTAGCTCAAGATGACAACAAAGACTAACAGGCAAAAAGCCTAATCTATCATAATTATAAAACGAATCAACCTAATTTAATTAAAAATAACATTCTTTTGGTATCTTTTATTTAAATTAAACTGAATCTTACTCTTTGCCTGTGAATAAACCTCCATAACCGTTAACCCTTATTTAATTTGATATATATATATATATATGACATAATCTTGAGTTTTTTATCAATAATTTTTTTTTTAATATTGTGGTAATAATTATTTTTAAAATATTTTATTTTTAACATTATTTATATAAAAAAATAAAATTTCTTAAAAATAATAAATTTATAACCCCGCAATACCACCCATCATTTACATCTAATCCTTGGGATTGGTAACACTGACTAAAGACGTGATGGAACGAAGCATCAGTTCCTGTCTCTATCAAATTGAAAGAGAAGCAGCTCAAAGTCTTCCCTCCACCCCAATTTAACATAGCTTGGCCTCCTTTCATAATTAATTATTGTTGTTGCCCCACTCTCGGGGAGGATTTCAAATTCGCCAAATAAGTAGTTTGCCCCACTCTCGGGGAGGATTTCAAATTCGCCAAATAAGTAGTTTGGAACATTCTGGACGAAAAATTTAAATAAAAAACATCATATTTAACGGGTGATGTAATTGTAAGATTTGATTTGACTTTACAGCAAACCATAGCCAATTGTATTTGTCTTCAAAAAAGAAACTCCTCATCATCCTGGCGTTATACTTTTACCAGGTTAATTGCATGATAAAAAGGATTACTGCAAGAAAAAAAGGTAAAAAGAGAAAGAAAAAAGATATGTAATCTGATGATTTTACCATCAGGGTTAACCTGATTCTGATGAATTTCGTCAGATTTGGCAAATACAGGTGTCAGAAATATAACATATATATATGCATGTAAAGGCAGGGACATCTCCAGGAGTATCCATCTCATGATCAAGTTTTAGCTCAGTTCTTGCCTACGTACGTTGTTAGCACATTCAAGATGAGAAGCCCAGTTCTTTTTGTGGTCTCATTCATTCATGACTGGTCTGCTCCTGCTCTCTTCTCTTGAAGGTAATGTTACATGAGGGGACGACTTCTTTCAAGGTTTTCTTCTTTCAAAGCGTTACCTTTGAGTTTGCATTTGAGACGATAATGGTAGCTGTCTATTTAGGTGCAGTGATCAATATCACGAATTTTAGTGGAAATCGCAAACACAAATTCGCAAGTACCCATTGCTAATTAATATCCATCTGATCACCTATAAAGAATTCAGTTCTGCCATCCTTCAATATTCAAGCGCATTGCCGTGGATGACTGTCTGGTCAACGACGGAAGAGCACTATCTCCTGGTGCAGCACTCTCCTTCAAATACGCCAACACCAAGCAATACCCTCTTTCAGTTGACCCAGCCACATGTTATTTAGTTTTATGCGTTTTCAGCACTGTTGCTAGTCAAGCACTACTCCTTGCTTCTTTTCAATAATTCCCTCTTTAACGTCATCAAAAGTTAATAGCCAGCCAATAAAGACATACATGTCCAAAATTCACGTGCGCAATACTTTCATTGATTTCCCTTTGATTCATGCTTAATTCCCAAGACAGAATAGCTTTCCTTGTGGATGCTGATCAATGGTGAGTACAATTAAACAGCTCAAACTGATGCAAGAATGCTATGCTATTTACATGATGATAAAATCACTGTACGTAATACTTTCAGTGTTCTTTCGAAGGCAACTTTCTCATTTCAACTTTCCTCGCAATTCCTTCCCTTTGCCGTCGTGAATTTCTGAGGTTTAACAACATTTTTCCATCCCTCAACTATCACAAGGACTCAGTTGTTTGATCGAGACTTCCGTAATGCGGTCTTAACGACATAGTTTTCCACTTCTTATGGACAGGGACCTACTGTTACAATCAGTTGAAGGGACCTTATTCGATCGGCTAGTGAGGAATTAGAGTTATAACGTAGAAGTGTAGTGGATGGCTGAGCTAGAGCTAGCTTTATCAGTATCATTCCATCTCACACAGAAGAGTGTAAGACTGGACAAACCTGGGTCGGGGTCGGTATCGCTATCAGGCTGAAAGTTCCAGCCATTGCAGAATAGGCCCAATAAAGATTTTTGGATTGCTCTCTGAGCACAGAGAAAGTTGAGGATGAAACCTACACTCAAGTCGTGGAGGGAAAATATTTTGAGATGCTGGTTGGTCGAAAGAAGATTTGCATTTATGTCCTTCTCAAAGCAATATCCAGCTTCATCGTTGTTTAATTAAGAATAAAAAATAAAATTAGGATACTGCCTCAACTTCACTACCCTTCTAACCTATAATGTAATTAGGATAAAATATTGTGAGAAGTTAATTTCTATAACTTTTATTTTAAAAAATGCAAATCATCAATGCAAAAAAAGAGAAAGCAAGATGATCATGAGCAAGATCCAATGAGAAATTAATGTAGAGTTTATTAAAGATACAGACACAAATAAAAATTTCATTACACAAGCACATGATTTTATTTTTAAAAGCTCAATTTAAGCACGAGGCAAATAATAAATATACATGCTCGTATGAAAAATTCATGAGGGCTTTATTAATTAATATCAAGTTGATTTTCATAATTGAAATCAAATCTTAGGAATTAAAGAAAAAAAAAAGTTTCTTGGAGTCATTACTGGCAAAAACACCAAATCCTAATTTCTCTCAGGACATTAGTCCTAAATTGGATAGATGAATAAAGCATGATGCTCCTTGCAGTTATGTATTTACTTGATCCATAAATTACTAAGATCACTCTTACACAAAATATTGAGTTACAAAATATTGTATTTCCTTGTATTTACTGTCCCAGAAATTAAGAGTATCATCTCCAAAAGTAACACCAACAAAGTTGTCATTCATTTGTTTGATTTAGGTTGACTTGATCGTGTGTTGGAAACCATGTCTCTGTGCTGCAGCAGCTACCTTGCGATCATCACGTCGCAATGCCACCTTAAATCCTGGCCTATCAAGGTTTGATTGGCATTTGATGGCTGATTGAGTGAAATGGGAAAACAATTCTCTGCATTAATAGACACTGCCATGTTAGAACCACTAGAAAAAACATGAGGATGAATGGCTTAGAATACGAGAATACAAACTGAAAATCAAGTACATGATGAGTTTTGAAAACCCAATCTTACATTATCATGCTGTGTACTGGTTTCAGATTTCTGAGCAGAAACAGCTACCAACTTTTTATCCACAGAGAATAAATCCCATGATCCTTCACCCTGTAAAGCACACGAGGTGATACAGTATTAAATGAGTGACTTCAACTAAATCGAATGATACATGAGGACAAGAAGGTTTTATTTGTACAGGTTTCCATAAACAACTCATAGAGACACAAGGTATGGACCTCCACTATTCATCCTTGAAGGAATTCAAAACAGCAGCTGTAGCCATCAAAGTTCCGTATATCTAAGAAATGGAGAGGTAAAAGCTTCCAGGGTCCAAAAGGAAAGGCTAGAGTTAATGACCTAGTTAGATAGGAGGATGTTTTGTTGCTTTTGACTTTGTAGAAAGCATCCCGGAGACGGGGCAGGGGTGAGGGCAGGGGTTTTGAGAGATTCTCCTCGTGTGCCCAATCATTAGCCATAAATAATATATATAAAATATAACCAAATTTGTTCTGAATTATCAGCTTACATGTGTATATCATCAGAATTGATTTCAGGAAAGAGGTTAATGAAAAAGCGAAATCCATCAGGGCTTATATCCCTGCATAGTAATCCTGCCAATAATTTTCAATGATGAAGTTAAAAATCAACTACATTATCTTAAACTCAACTATATTATCAAATTCTTTGGAAGAAAATTACAAAGAAATGCACCTTTGCTCTCAGCACTTAGAAGATGCTCCTTGGCCATAGCTGGAGCAATACCCAATGTCATGGCAGCATCACTAGCAGTTATTCCAGACCGCAGGGCTTCAGGCTTTGATACAAGGTTTTTGATTCTTGCAAAAACCTAAAAATTGACCAGAATAGTTACACATGGTGATGTACTATGAAGTTCTTCTTATTTAGAAATTTCAGCACATACTAATAAAGGACTACTATGACAGTCTAGAAATCATTAAACCAATCTGGACATAATTTTGTTCATTCCATATTCCCTTTAGATACCCCCCTTACAAACACTTTTGGCTCTCAGCACCTCTTTGTTAGCAAGTCTTATGATATGAATTAGCTAACAATCATATTCAGTTTACACAACTTTTGCAAATTCCATACATTTCCAAACAATATACAGGACAAGCGACTAAAAAAGTAACAAATGCAACTGCAAAATGAGCCTCAAGTTCATCCTGTTAATTCCAATCCAAATATATATATATATATATATATTATATTAAAGCAAAATTGTTATATGATTCCTTAATATGAACGTAAACGAGATCACCTCCTCATCACTATGGGACTTATTCTGGATGACCTTCACTCCACTATCAAATTTCCGAAGCATTACTGGACTGTGAAACAAAGTACAATCTTATAAATGACTTGAAAGTCACAAAGATAATCTAATGATACATGAACATATAAATTAATTAGTCTCCATCCTTTTGATCTCAAAACAAACAACCATAGTGTCATATTAGTTGAAGATAGTATCATACATACACATCAAACTTCTCCCAAAGAGAACATGCTTGCAACAAATCCTCAGGTGAGATCAATTCTACATAGAACATTTACAAAAAAATAAAAATAAAATAAGGGGTCTATTAGCATCAGTGAGAGCTGCTAAAAGTTATTCATTGAAGTAACAGTCAGTAAAACAAGGAATGCTTATGACAACAAAAAAACCTGTTCCCCGAGCACGATTGAAGAGGCAATAGATATCTATAAGATTGATCATTCCTCCAGCTTTCTCTAGAGGAATTCTCACAAAATCTGCCAACTAAGTAACAACAAATAAAAAATTGAGATTCTCTTCTTTAAGGGAAGAAAATTGAGTAAAACAGGATATATTTAACATGAGAAATATAAGATCCATCTAAATTTCTCTGATCAATGGATCAAGCCACAAGCCATGAGAAACACATACAGAGTCAACGAAACAGGTGGCAAATGAAACAGACCTGACGGGACAGTTGTTGATGATACATGGCACCAGCAGATTCTTTTGTTACTGGGGATACGATACCAACACTCAGCAGCCAATCTTGCATCTCTTCTTTGGAACCCATTTCCTCATCATTCCCAGAACTACTTTGAGAGCTCGATCCAGACAAAAGCTTCTGCCTCATCTTCTCTGCTAGGATGACCATTTCTTTGGCCTTTCTCTGTAGATTTTAAACACCACTGGTCATTAAGCAGCAGCCAAAACCAGAGTGACAAAACAATAACAATTTAACTCAACACATTATACACAAGGCAAAACCTAACCATTGCAGTCCTGTTACAAAGCCAAACATTCAGTTAATTCACTTCTCACATAATATAAGCAATGCAACAACCCATGTGCATAATAGCTCAAGTCAAGGTACTCCAACTACTTCGTTACTTTATTGCTAAATAGCCAGATAAAAAAACACTAAAGATCTCCCACAAGCTATTAACCTTTTGAAAAAGGAAAAAAAAATATATACAGAGTGATGAAGCAATATCAATTTGGCTTAACACAATAGACACCAGTCAAAACCAAAAGTATCGCTTTCATTTCTTACATAGTCTAACAAATGCAAGAGCATATCCTTAGAGTAGAGTTATTTTCCATTAATCGATTCCTAGATAACCCAATAATTACAACTAAACATTTCCTACAAGCTATTCTTGGAAACAACAGAAGACAAACAACTATGAAAGAATTCAAGTTCATCCTCAGCATACAAAAGCCCCATGTACGCATTGTTTATATCAAGCAATTAAAAAAAACTAATCCATTAATCTATAATCAGACAACTTAATAACTACAATTAAAAGTAAACATCTTCTATAAGCAATAAACTTTCGAAAACAACTATTACCATAAGAGCATTCAAGTCATGAAAAGCCTCTTGCAAGCTCTTATCAGTACTTTCCCACATCTCCTGCTCTTTCCTCAATATCCCAGACACACCCACCAGCCTCACTGACCCATCACTCGAGTATAACCCACCACCCGAAACTGACCCAGAAACCGGAACAGACCCCGAACTTGACCCACCGCCGCTATCATTACCAATCTCCCAAGCCCTTCCTCTCCAACAATCCCAAAACTTTGTCAAAAACCCATCGATATCTCCCTTCCCTCTAATCACTAAAGTCACCACAACACTCCTTGAATGCATAGAAACTTGAAACCGGATCCGGGGTGAGTGAAACATTGACTTGATCGACTTTTTTGGTGAAAATATATGAGTTACAGAACTCAAAGGGATTGATATTGGACTTGAACTGTCTGTCGTAGCATTAGAAGGAAGCCAAAGGAGGCGGTGTGTGGTGAGGATTCCAAGGCCTGATTTTAATGCAGGGAAGTCAAGTGAATTGATGGTGGTTGTCGCGGTGGTGGTGGGTTCGGTTTCAAGGTCTACAGGTGAGAGGAGGTGGCATTCTACTTCGGCTTGGTGGAGGACTGGACGGCCACTGCTGGTCACGGAGGCTGGTTCGAAAAAACTGGTGGTGGCGGTGGACATTCTTGTGGATGTTGTGTCGTTTGACAAGTTGTGTCTGTTTTTCAAGTCTAGTTCGTTAAGATTTAGTACAAGTTAATTTTAAGAGTTAATTAATTTATTGACATGAATTTATTTAGTCCCTATAGTATGAAGGATAGCTCAAAATGTGGCCCATCAAGGGTCATCATTATAAATGTTTCATGATTATGAAAGATGGGGGAAATATTAATAACCTTTAAAGATTGGGGACTGGCCCGTTATTAGAAATACTGAATGTAGGACTGATTTGTAGTTATGCTTTTGGTCTATAAGACAAGAAAAAGCTGGTACCCTGGAAACATAAGCCCGCCTTCCTTCTGTTAAAGCTTAAACCCTAATACCCTCTGTCTTCTTGCTCACTGCATTGTGTAAAGTAGCAGTCTTGATGCTTAAAGATGGAACCTTTCTTCAATTCCCGTCGTCCTAGACATCACAAACAAAAGGGCAACACTGCTCCTTATAATCAACAGGTACTTTACCCTTCTCTCTCTCACTCACTGTCTCTGATAATTTTGTATGTTAAAGGGTTTTTCTTTGTTCTAATTTTGAACTGTTTTTGTTTTTTTCTTTCTTGTTTGTTGGATTTATCAGGGATTTTCAGCAAATCCAATGCAACCTCAGCTGGGTTTAGTCAATCCTCAAATCCCAATTCCTTTTAATAATTCAAATACCCCTTTAAGAAATGGACAAGCCATGCCTAATATGCCACCTTTAATCAATCAACAACATGGTTTAGTGAGTGGACCTAATGATCTGGCTATCCTTCAGTTACAAAATCAGGTCAACAAGTTGAATGCTTTAAAGATGTTGATGAATCAAGTAAATCAATTGCAAGGAGAGCTGTTTGGTCCTGGTTTCTCCAATTTGCCTCAACAAATCAATCAAAATATGGGTTTGTTGCAAAATCCAATGCAGAATATGATGAACCCTGTTATGCCTATGCAAATGCCAATGACTTCTCAAGTTGGTTCCTTTAATGTCCCTTCCAGTAGTCACCAAGTGGTAGGTGCTCAAAGTCCAAACTTTTTTGTAAACCAACAAGTTAAGCCGAACCAGCAAAACTTTGTAATGCCGACAACTGGTGCAAATGGATTGAAACAATTGTCTTTTGAAAATCAGCAAATGCAAGGGAACTTGTCTGCAACACAGAAAAATCAGAACTTTGTAATGCCTGCGGTGGGTACAAATGGGTCAAATCCATTGCATGTTGCAACTCAGCAAGTGGAAGGGATCTCGCCAGCATCACAACAAAGTGAGAAATTTGTAATGCCTACAATGGCTGCAAATGGACCAAAGCCTTTGCCAGCTGCAACTCAGCAAGTGCAAGGGAACCCATTTACATCTCAGCAAAGTCAGAACTTGCAACCCTCTGCTTACAATAGGTGGCAGGTAACTACATTTCAGCTGTGATTAAAAGCCGCCATTGTTGTGTACTTGTTGTTTTTAACTTGGATGATTTCTTTCTGAGCTCATGTGATTTATGCAATCCAATAGTCATAGTTTTTTTTATACGTTTTCCATGCTTTAGTACCACTCATGTAGCCGCCATGTTTTCTAAGTTGCTTCACTACCTTATTATTTGAGGTCAACTCCCTTACAATTTAATTGTTTGGCTTTTCTTGTATATGGCATCTTCTTCCAAATCTTTTTATGGTGTTGTCCATACTTTTTCTTCTTTTTTTCTTACCTCTCCAAAATGCTTATTGTGCATTCCCAAACAATTGCTTTCCAAGATGGTGAAGTTAAGTGTTTTGTTCTTGATGTAGGGCAATCCTGCTAAAAATGGCCAGGGTAGTACTCCAAACTCCAAACAAGGAATCTTTTCTGGAAAAAACTTCAAAAATAATCCAAAGAGAGAGCAATCACAATCAGGGTGTGTGTTGGAAATTTTGTTCTAAATACTTCTACTACTATATAGAGCAGTGCCTCATAACCATCTGAAATTCATTTTCTGCAGACATCAGAAATCCGAGTTCCATCGCATGGATAATGGAAAGAGAAAGCTTGGGTTTTCTAATAAGCACGGTGGAAAAGGTTTGTGATCGTAGACCTTGCTCAAGATTACCTCTTCTTTGTGTGTCTTGATGGAGATAGTTGGTTTAAACTTTGTGCTCTAAAAATGTAACAGGGAAAGGCAATGAGAGGGCAGCAAAATTTGGTCGCTCTGATCCTTCAAACCAAGTTACGGAACAGAAAAGGTAATTTTTGCTGATCTATCCCTTAAACATTACTGATCAATTTGAGAAAGAGTTATGTTTGGCTGATCTCATATTGTGATTCAAGCTAGCAGGTGGGTGGGGTGTTGATTTAGAGAAGGCTGCTTGTTTGGCCTCCTCTGTTCAAGAGGTCACACTCAAATTGATTGCAGGGTGACTTGAAATATGAAATTGGGCTATCTTTGCTTTAGCTTGTTTGGACAATTGTATCTGTGAATGAGAAGTAATAAATAGTCACAGCATTCTGTCAAATAAAAAAGTAAAAACTGTATTTTCCATTTATGCCTTTTCTCTGAAGTTGCTTAGTTCACCCCAAGATTGTGTACTGCACCTCATTCTTATGATGTATTATCTGCCTCTTTCGCTTGCTCAACATCCACTTTTGCAACACTAATTTCTGCATGGAATTTTTTTGTTTGTTTGTTCAACTCTGTACATTTGTAAACCTAGCAGAACTCATATATACACGGAACAAGAAATCAAACAATGGCGTGAATCACGTAGGAAGCACTTCCCAACAAAAACCAACATAGAGAAGGTTCGATCATGTTCTGTACCATTCTGCTGCATGAATTTAATTATTATCTTACATAAATGAGTTGATCATGAACTTGACACTTGCAGAAGCAGACTGAAAAGCTAATAGACTCTGGGGTCATTGATAAAGAGGCCAACTTTCGTCGCAAGGTACGCTATTTTTCATTGTTTCTATTGTATTGTATATTTGGCTCATAACCTTGAAGACAAGACCTTTATCTCATGCTTTCAACACCAGTGCCACTTGACAAGACCTTGTTTGTATAATATGTTCTTCTAAATGGACGATCATTTTCTCTGGCTAACCATATATGTCAGTGAACAATGGCATTCTGCCATGTTACATTTTATTCCACAGCATAGGTTTCCTCCCTGTCCAAAATTATAGCCTTTTACAGAATTTTCTCTCACCTTTTGGTTTTGGTAATTAATATTTTTGAAATGTTTGGTTGTCTATCTGTCATGTAGAACAATAAATGTAGTCTATAGTCTAGCTTACGTTCTCATGGAAAGTGATCTTTAACTGTCATGTAGGTGCTAAATGCTTTGCCAAGAAAATTGGATGATAAGTTGGTGTGAAGAGTTAAATTGGAGTGGTTAGGAGAAAACTAAGGCTGTCACTTGGTTATACTGTTGATAATAATATCTAGGGTGCCCATATTTGCAATGCACAGAAACTGGTGTTTAAACGGATGATTATATCATTTATCACTAGAAATCTCATTTTATAATAGGGGTGAAAGAGAGGAAGAATGGTTTTCTATAGTTATTTGGATTAAAAATCTACTTAATGCCAGTAATAATTGGGAAAATTTCACAATATGCTTATCAAAAGTATGCATTTCATTTATATTATGAAAGGATTGGTTGGTTTTCACAAGGTGATGCAAATCTATATCAAGGAACTATTGAAAATTCTTGAACTACAACATGCTTCAACATTTGGTAATTTCTTGGAAATGTTTCATGCAGCAACTCAAGGAGATTTTGGCAAAGCAGGCTGAGCTAGGAGTTGAAGTTGCTGAAATACCACCAGAATACATGTTAGATTCGGAGAAGTTAGGAGTTGAAGTTGCAGAAACACCACTGAGCTATCTGTTAGATTCAGAGAAGCTAGGAGTTGAAGCTGCAGAAATACCACCGCACCATCTGTTAGATTCAGAGAAACAAGAGCATGGAAGGGAAGATAACAGAAGGTCCTTGACTAAGAAGGGGAGATTCTGGAACAAGCATGATAGAAGAGGAAGATATAAGAGAAAAGGTCGGTCAGACATGGAGCTTGGATTAGAAAATGAGGATAGGAAGCCAACGCTGTTGGAGAAGCTTCTTTGTGCAGATATAAAGAGGGATAAGCACCGGTTGTTGCAGGTTTTTAGGTTCATGGCGGAGAACTCTTTCTTCAAGGATTGGTCAGATAAGCCTTTGAAGTTTCCTTCGGTAGTGGTTAAAGAAGATGGTTGCAAGGATGAGCCCCAGGAAGAAAAACCTTCACTTGTTGGGGAAGAAGAGTCTGAAGTTCCGAACAATACAACAGCTGAAGATTTTGGTGATAGAGATGATGGCGACGAACATGATGCTCAAGTGGAGCCAGGGAATGGTTCTGTCATGGGAAAATGTGATATTGTTGACGAAGTTTATAGGGTTGAAGAAGGAGAAATCATTGACTAAGATTGCAAACAAACCCCGTGTCTGCAACTTATGTTGAAGTGCCCAAGCATTATAATCCGTCCACTCTCTTGTTAATTATATTCAGTTTTGCATTAATGTTTGTCAACAAATGGATTGGAGTCATGAAGAGAATGAAAATTTGGAATGGTATGGATGGATTATGGAAGCCATTCAGATTGAATAGGTACAACCAGAGATCCAGAATTTCCAGACATTTATCTTTAAAACCTTTGTTCTTCGTAAAGGTTCTCTCTTTCGTTTTAAAGTTTATTGGATCATGAAATCATCTCCCTTCAAATGCTTAACAGCCCAAGATTTGCATGGATCATCGTAGACCATCCATAAAATTCTAGGATTAACTGAAAAGAAATGGCATTAATTAATTCTCTTAAGTTCTTTTGCATTAGATTCATGACGAGCTCACATAATTTTTCGTAGTACATTACTAGTTGATCCTCTCATATTCAAGAGTTCGTAACAACACATGCACATACAGACATTTCATAAATTCTACATGCCAGTGTTCTTACCACTCGAAACAGATTGACCAAATCACAAACTCGAAAAAGGTGTTACTGAAGAGGTGCTCTAGTCTCCCCTGAAACATTAAAAAGACACATCTACCGTGTTCCATCCAGCTGATGCTGACCATACCTTCTCGCCAACTTTTTAGCAGGGCTGACTTTGCATTGCTCTAAGGTTGATTGACAGTCTGAAGTCCGTGCAACATGTACATATCCCAAGCAACAATATGCATGTAGAAATATAAAAAGTTATGCTAATATTATTAATTAACTTGGTACCGTTTTAAAGATGTAAAATCTAAAGGGATGCAGCGTGCCTGTAATCTCATAAATGTTAGCTCATTTTGATTCTTCATCCAAATGCTCCATAAGATCCTTCATCATTGGGATCATAAGTAGCATCATATCGGAGAATCGGTATGTGCCTCACTATCTGGGATTCTTGCCGTGACAATCTTTGAGTGAACTCATTTGTCATCCCTGCGGACGATAAATCTTTGAGATATCTCAAGTTTTGATTTCCAGAGGGCACCTTATTCAGTTTTGGGCAGGGTCCCATTTCTAGCCTTTTAAGAAGTGGCAGCGCTCCTTCGTTTATTAACATTTCATTCAGATTGCTCAAGCCTGCAAGAGACAGAAACTTGAGTTTCTGAAACCCTCCTCCTTCAAAATGCATCTTCTCTCCGTTGTATGCCCATGCAAGTGCAAGATATTTTAGATTGGGCAGAGCTTGAAGGACTTCAATGGAATCATCCATGAAGTTTGTAAAACTCAAACTCAGTTCAGCCAGATTGTGTAGTTTGGGAATCCAACTAGGAGACTTTGCAGCTGAAGAGGAGGAGAAGATATTGATTGGACTTCAAGAATTTCATTCCTGGGATTGATTGAAAAAACGAGTAGCGACCGCAGGTGAGTCATCTTCTCTAATGCAGTGCATAGATACCTTCCATGTTCTCTTTTCAAATTGATGATCCCCAATTTCCTCATCTTCGTCGACACTTGTAGGCCATCATTGATCAAGCTTAAATCACGATCCACTTTAATTATTATAAACAACGTTTGCAAGAACTCCAAATGCTTAATGCTGCCATGTATCTTCAATGCCCGAGTCTTTCTATCATCAGCCAAAAGATGTCGCAATTCAGGGAACGTACTGATCTCAACTGGCAACTCTTCCACGAAAGAATTTCCCAAATCCAAGGACTCCAGGTCATGAAGCTTTCTTATTGATCTTGGAAGTTTTGCTGCTCTGGTATCTCTTAAGTTTAAATATCTTTTTGGGAAGGCGGTCTATTGGACAGTTATCAAAATCTAATGTAGTCAAAAGCTTAAATTTTGCAAATATTACTGACATTGTGGCCTTCTGCAGCTTTACTTCGTTACAAGCTATAACAGAGCGAGTTTGAGACTTGGTGATACTATTTGGAGTGTTGCTTCCTCTGTTGCTTATGGAGAGATGTCGCGCTATGCCTTCGAAGATTGAGAACCTACTGGAAACATGGCAGAGACTCGGCTCCTCTGACATGGAAAGAATGACATCATGTACCCAATCATGAACACGACATATTTTGGTAGTTCCTTTCAAACTAACTTTATCCACTTGAACCAAACTTCGACGAATGATTTCAATGAAGTATTCTTCTCCAACCTCCTCTAGTGTCATGCCTGGTTTTTCTTGTACAAAACCCCCAGCTACCCAGAGTTGAATTATTCTTCCAAGTTTAATGGGAAAATCCTCAGGACACATGCCAAAATATAAGAAACAAGATTGGAGGTGGTGAGGCAGATCACCGTAGCTGAGAGATAGAATGTTAGTGACATTATCAATATATGGGTCACTCACCATTGCAGAACCACCAAGGCCTCTAAGAGCTTTTTTCCATTCAAGAACGGTCTTTTCTTTGGTAGCTAGAAGTCCACTAACAGCCACAATTGCTAGTGGCGGTAATCCTCCACATCTTCTAACAATGTCGTGTGACAATCCCTCCAGATCTTGTGGACATTGCCCTTTAAACTCAAACCTGAATGCTTTAATGCAGAAGAGTTCCCATGCCCCCTTCTGAGTTGAAGGTTCTATACGATAGACATGAACCAATGAAGATCCTCTACTAAAATTAGCAACATCCTCATTTCATGTTGTAGCCAATATTCTACTGCCATTATCATGATCTAACAACGCATGCTCCATGTTCCCCAAAATCCAATTTCCCATACATCGTCAAATACAACCAAATATCGTTCTTTTCGTTAATATTCTCTAATCTCCTTGATCAACAACTCCTCGTCCATTGTAACAACTCTATCAGGAAAAGGCTCATTCTTCGCTTCATAGAATCTCTTCAGGATATTCCTTAGTAGCTCCCTCGTATCATATGATTGAGACACGGTGATCCAAGAATGGTACCGGAATTGCTCTTTCACCCTGTGGTTGTCATGTACTTTCTTGGCCAGTGTGGTTTTTCCCACACCAACCACTGCGATCACTATCCTTTGATAAACTCCACTTACTAAGTAGCTTATCAATTCATCTCCTGGAGACTCAATCCCAACAAGCTCAGCTTCTTCAGTGAAAAGAGAACTCAGTCGAGGCTGATGCTTTAATCCTCTTCTAGCGTTGCTGCTCCTACTTAATGCTCTTTGATTTGAAAGTGATGTTTTGATATCTTCAATCTCTGAAGCTATCTCACGACGCGAATTGAATGTTTTAATCAAAGAAGCAATTCTACGTAGGAGTCGACATCGATGATCAGGATGTCTTGCCACATGAAACATGTAATCATTGATGACATATCTTCAGTGGGATTAGTTCTTCTCTTATTTGGTTCACCAATATACTTTCACGCCCTCCCCGACGCCTTCTTTCTCAGATTTTGAATCTGCATCTTTTAATTCATCTTTGACATCTACCTAGTCATCATTCACGCCTTTCAATAGTTTCACTTCTTTCGCTAGCAATGCAAGCAATTTATCAACAACAAGGCTCACTGCCGACTCTTGCCATTTTCTTTACTGTGTGTTCTTACCCCCACCATTCCATCTTTTCCTGATCCCATCCTTATTTGCACCACAATTTTGAATTGCATTTTTATAATTTTTCATTGATTTAACCCAAGGGCTAGCTGGTTAAGTTGTGAGTGCTACAAAATGGGTTTATGCAAAGGATATACCTAGCAAAACATAGAAACCAAGAGATCTAATTTTACAAAAAAATCAAGCACGAGGATAGGTTTACGCTGACAAATTCTTAAATAAGTGGCAATTAACAGGTGACAAACCCTAGTTGGTGCCAAATTGCATTGCAAATCTTCTTGATGATACGAGAAAGGTAGAGAAAATACATATACAGAAATACGTAATGATCCATTAGAACTCAAATTGCATGGAGGATGTGTACCCAAGTGCATTAAGATGAGCTGCCATGGCCTTGTTCATGCCCGGTGGGCCGCACCTCAATATCTGTAATTTGAAGAATATTTGATAGTTGTAGCCCAATTAGAAAATTCTTTTCATCCAAGAGACATAATCTTGCTATAAATAAATATAAAAAAAGCCATGATTCTTTTTTTTCTCCCTGATATGTAATAAAAAACAGAGATAATTAAAAAAAAAAATGACCCGGATGTCAGGGGCAGGAGGTGGGCAGTGATTTTGAATCATTTCTATGGATACATGACCACCACCACCGCTCCATGCTTCGGGAGGCTGCCAAAAATATTGGAAGAGTATAATGACAATCAATGCCAAGAAAATAACAATTACAATATATAGTTGTTAGGTGAATATATATATATATATATATATATATATATATATATTGTTTATGTGTATAAACCTACCTTGCTGAGGACATAATAAACTTTAAAACGATCGGAGAATTTGAGAGCAAAGTCATCTAGGTCTTCCTGCACAAAATCCAAAAATTCAACATTTCAAACGTGGCCTGGATTTATTTATAGATACATTTATGAATGCATATTATTACGTTGGTTTTAAAAATAATTTTTAAAAAATAAAAAAAATATTATTTTAAAATATTTTTAAATAAAAAAACACTTTGAAAAACAACCACATTCTCAAACAGAACATAAACCTATTCTAGTTATACAAGTTAGCCTACTATCTGGCTAGATAAATTTCTTTAAAAAATTTAAAGTAAATTTTTTTTAAAAAGTTGAAGTTAATCTAATAATGAACTTGATAAATATATCATGATTCGATGATATATATGAAGGAGATGCTGTTTTTATGGATCCAAATAACTCAATTGAAATTGTTTAACCTGTCACCCGATCCGCGAGCCTTTTAATTACTATGCATAGGTGTAATGGAATTACAAAAACCAGAGTGAAATGCAAGAGTTACCTTGAGAAGAATATCTTCAAATGTGGTATTGGCATAAATAAGACGCACAATGGTTTTGTCTTTTGGGTTCTCTAATATGGCTCTGGTAAGCTGCATCCAGGAAACAACAGCAATTCTTTCATATCAGTAAAACTCGAACAAGGAATTTGCAGAAGGTTCTTCAATGGTCATCACGCATGGACCTGGAACATTGGGGTGATGCCACTACCTCCGGCTATCATCCCGAACGCCCGAACTTGGCCGGGTTTGTATTTGAACCGGCCCTTAAAAGCATAGAAACACGCACAAAAAAAAACCAGTTTAATAGTTCAAACAAATTAATAATATTGTTGGCTGCAATATTAATATTTTTTAATGGCAAATTGCTTAAGAACTGAATCATTAATTTGTTAACATTCTTCAAGATTTCTTCACGTCGAATGGATAATAAGTAATCGGTGTAGAAAAATGAGAGTATGTACGCACCTGAGGTCCCTTTACTGCTAGATAGTCTCCTTCACGCATCTCCCTGAAATGGTGTGACATCCTTCCTTTTGGATACATCTACTCGGAGAAAACATTAAATCACGATTTAAATCACGCAGTAATCTGTGTTTATATATATATATATATATAAAGATTTGGATGGAGGGAATATTTACTTTTACAACTAGCTCAAAGTAACCAGCTTGAGAATCCAGAGTAATTGGTGTATATGGTCTTGTAACTTCTTGACCTTCACTGTCCTTTCCCCTACCCAAAAAAAAAAAAAACATGTAATATTAATTAGAAAAAATCACAATGAACATCTCATAGTTTAACTTATTTTATATTTATTATCCAGGTTTTTAAAAATTATAGTTTATATCATAAATTTTATTATTCCCGTAATAGTTTATATCTTAAATAATCCTATGGTTTAGTCTGTTTTACAATTACTAAGGATGTAAACTGTGAAGTTTAAGAACACGAAGGATGGATATAAAAACAGCTAAACTATAGGATTTTCAGCGTAATTTTCCCAAAAAATTGATGATCCATCCATCCGTAAATTGATAATATATGTGGAAAAGGACAGAGTTAAGGGATATTTTGAACCTGCAGACAACATGCGTTCCAACAGGAAGACCCAACACTGATTTGGGTGTAGGAAGAGAAAATCTAAACCTCGCAACATCAGGGCTAATTTGTGTCTTCTTGATTAGCTTGAATTCTTTGAATTTCTGAGGGTCCAAGCAGCCTGAAAGCAAGAAAAAAAAACGTTAGCATCCATGACAAACACAAAACATGGCCTAAAACATGAACCAAGAGGTGCAAGACCACACCTTTGGGTTTTCTGCTGAGAAAATAATAAGAAGAAGCTGCAGCGATGGCGGCGACTGAAAATATAGCAATGAGAACACCAAGAACATCAGCACTGGGCATTGGCATGAAACCCATTGATTGGATAAAGGCTATTAATTTGACGGCACATTCAGCGTTTTGGTAACAAATATATATATATATATATATAAGCAAGGGCCACCTTATGCTTTGCTTGCTCTTCTCACCTTTCTCGCACCCTTCCTTGATTTAATCACCTGTTACCATTGCCAAGGAGAAGGAATAAAGGAAAGAGCACAAGGGGTAAAAAAGAATATATTATAAATAGAAATTAAAGCCATGAAAAAAGAAAAAGAAGAGATTCTTTTGGTTTGTGTTTTTTTTTTTTTTTTAATTTGGTAGAGACAAGATTTATTGTTTCCTTGGATTTCATCGAAGGACATAAATGTGTTTAATTAAAGAAACAAAGATAAAAATATAAATAAATATATTTTTAGAATAATTCTAAATTTCTGTCATTTTTATTCTGCCACATCACCCTTATCTTCTTGTTTTTTTTTCAGACAGTAATTAAATTATCTTAGATTCTATGATGTTTTATCTAGTTTAGGTAGGCATTACCAATATAATAATATTACTTCATTTATAGATAAAAAAATATAATAATATGATTTTTTTTTCCTTACCGAATCAAATCAGATTGCAAATTTAGATTAACGAAGTAGAAGATAATACTATAAAAGAAAAAAAAAAAAAAAAAGAATGGAGACTGATGTCCATTCCCTTGTATCCATTTACAAAGCTCAAATCAATTGATTATTAGAGTATTCACTTTTTAAGCCTGGCCCTCCATCCAGTCAAGTAAATATTACTGGTTGGACATTAGTTTTTTTTTTATTTATTAATTTCACGGGTTTTGAAGTTAATAACTATATAAATCTTTAATGATCTTGAAACTTGTGGGACTCGAACTAATGACCTCTATGAAGTAAATCTAGATTCTGATCATTTAAACTACATTATTCAAAGTTGATATTAGTTATTTTTATATTATCGGTTGCTTAACTGATTTATAATTCAATGATAAAAAATTCGAGATTCGGGTTAAATTAATTATTTTTTTAATCGATTTAATAGTATATCATTGTCAATTCAATATTTTGATGGAGTTTGGCTAGATATAATAAACCAAAACAGTTAAAATTAAAATCAAACTTGGATGGAGAGTTTACCAGATGAATTAAACAAATTATACTGAGTTAAATAACAATACTTTTATTAATATAACTTATATTTGATTATTGGCTCATCATACCGAGTTAAATAACAGTACTTTTATTAATATAATTTATATCTTGACATGCCATTATTGAATGGAAATTAAGCATCAATATTCTACGGATGACTGACTTAACATGTGGCTGAGACAACTGGAAGAGGGTATTGCTTGGTGTTGGCGTATCTGAAGGAGAGAGCTGCACCGGGAGCTAGTGCTCTTCCGTCGTTGACCAGACAGTCATACACGGCAATGCGCCTGAATATCTCAGGTCCAACGCAATGAAGTGTCGGCCAACAGCCCAGTACAGTGTCTAAAATACAAGACAAGAAATGCAAAACTTTGACAGAGGTAAAAAAAAAAAAAAAAAAGGTTTCATATTTAATTATTTTAACATTCTGTTTTTGTTAAGGAAAATGCCCTGGAAACATGGTAATTCAATTAATCCATTGATTATATTAGGTAAAGGGAAAGGGTAACGCTTTGAAGGAAGAAAACCTTGAAAGAAGTCGTTCCCTCGTGTAACATTACCTTCATGAGAAGAAAGCAGGAGCAGACCAGTCATGAATGAATGAGACCGCAAAAGGAACTAAACCTCTCATCTTGAATGTGCTAACAACGGAGGCAAGAACTGAGCTAAAACTTGATCATTAGATGGATACTCCTAGAGATGTCGCAAGCACGTATACGGTATGTGATTGGGGCCTTGAAAATAGAAATCTCATCATTCTGGGGTTTCCAATTTTGTTAGCATTATAAGCAATATTACTATAGAAAATCTAGGAATTCACCATCAACTTACCCTGATTCTGATGAAATTCGTCAGATTTGACAAATATGGGTGTCCGAAATCTTCATCATTATGAAATTCGTCAGATAGAGGCGTTTGAATCTATTTTGAAAATAATCAAAGGAAACAGGTACAAAACCCAACTCAATATTATTTACCATCTTTGGTGCCCAACATCCGTATTTGAAGAGTGAGTATCGGGCGAGGTCCAGGTTTAGGACCCTAATCAATGTTCTAGGACTTAATAGTCTATTACCTCCAACAACTAATATGTTTAGGGAAAGTTTTAGCATTAAAACATAAAAAGATACATTTTACCATAAAATTGAAAGCATCTTAGGGTGATTTCTACCTTCTTTTTTTCCCATAAACAGCTCCTTACCTACTTACCTAGAAATCTCAAAAAAACCACTCATGACTCTTTATTTATTCTTATTTTTCCCGGGTATCAATATCAAAGGGGAGAGCAAGAGACTAGAGCTGCTCTTAGACAAGGTATTAATCATAAATTAAAAAATCTGTAATTTGAAAAAGACGTCAAAATACCTGTAAACTGGACTTTTGATGAAATTTCGTCCGAAGTGATTGGGGACAACTCAGACTCTCCCCCTCCTCCGATTTCTTCATCATTTACAAGGACCTTGTTGAAGCGAAAGACCGAAGTTTCTGGTTTGAAGCAGCCTACGGCTTTATTCAACTTTTATGTTATAGCGAATAATTGCATACTCAAGTATTCCATAAAGTTTCAAACAGTCATGTAGTATGAATATCATGAATTCTTCAAGTAAAAAGTTTAGAAATTCTTGGATGAAATTTCGACAGGGCTTAAGGCCCAACATGAGCCATACAGCTAGTTTCCACTTTCCACTGCTATCAACATGGAGCAAATAAATGATATGAACATAATTTTTTGATATGATAATGGTCTCGTAAGGCTGCACATCAAGGGTGTGCTCCAGCTATGATCTTCAGAGGTTTAGATCAATGATCCAAAAAGTTAGCGATGATCAAGCTAACAAGCTAGCACCAACACTGTCTAACCCACATTACCATTTGTACTCTAATAATTAACAGCAGAAAGCCAACTAAGTTTTCATGGTAGCACGAGGAAGATTAACCCAAGATCCAATTGCACATGAAATATACAAGTGATCCCCAGAATATGTTATAATGATGCCTCGGATAGAAGTTCAGGCACGGGTGCCAATTCCTCTAATTCAGGATCTGCGGCGGAGATCAAGGAAGCTGACTGAATCTTGCCAGCATGCTCCAGCCGCATCAAAATAACTCCCCTGGAGAGAGATGAGAGAGGGAGAGAATGAATTTGACAGCAAACACTAACAAAATTACCATACAAGATTAGCCAAGTGGCCAAGAGCCATTTATAGGATTAACTTAGCTCAGTTTTCAGTTATCATATTTCAACCTTTAAATCATAAACATTATCCCTCAAAATTCAACCAAGGCACTTCGGTATTCCGTAGCTGAAAGCAAAATGGATAGTTTTTACATCCAGAAATTGTTGCAAGCCTGCCTAGCAAGAACCTATAGAGCATATCAATTCTGGACCATCAACAATCAACTCCCTAACCAAAGGTGGTAAGAGACGGGATAATTTATTTTGGTTTCTTTTGGAAGAGAAATTCCTGAAGCAATGCAAATTTAATGTTTACAGGTGCATGGAAGAATATATTCCACTAGATCACATGGATAGACCCAGACATTGTTGCTGTCAACAAATGAGCTTAGAAAATACTGCGGTATAAACAACTATACATACCTTGCAAAGCGGGATTGTATTGAAATATCCCTAACTTTAATTCGATTGACGGTGCCACTTTGGCTTACAAGAACCACTTGCTCATCACTTTCACCATCTTCTATAACAGAGAAAAAGAAGGGAGAAAATTAGCACAAAGATAAGAAAGAGCAAGCATAATCAATAGTATTATAAAAGCATCTACCCCAAACCACTATATAACAATACCTGTCAATGAAAAACCAACTGCAAAGACAGCTGCCAAACGATCTTCCTCAAAGAACTTTAAGAAAAAACAGAGCAGAGGAAATGTCAAGCTGTAGAACAACTCTACAAGGCAGCATTAAATGGTGTTAAAAGTTAAAACAATAGTATAACAGTCATGATACCTTATAACCAATTAATCCAACTCTGTTCAAACGTGATTGCTTGAAGCTACTGAGGGGAACCCGCTTTCCATGACCACTCTCAGACACAAACAACAACCACGGACCAGTGCCCTTGTTGCTGTTGTGAAAAAATAATGAGAATCTTTGAAGTTGCAAAGAATTAAACATTCCACATTGTGAACCTCTTGCAAATACATAACATGGTGTTTTATTAGATGCTACACAAAGCAAACTCAGAGCAATTACTTGTTCTCAGAATCTTTTGACGCCACCTCCAAGTCTTTCTGCAGGGAAGCTGGTATTATGTCCATGCTCGCTATCTTGTCACCTTCTCTTAGCCTCATGGCCACCCCACCCCTTGTATTTCTACCTAGAGCTCGAATCTGGGTTCAGAAAAATGGAGTCCAATTGGATAATAATATGACTTTGGTTAAAAGGAAAAAATTTCATACTGCAACAGAGCGTGCAAAAGCTCATAGCTTGAGGTTCATTGCTACGTATTGGTAAAGATCAAACAAGCAAAGCCATAGACTAGTCCTTCACATAAAGTTAATGCATCTTAATGAGCTGGAAGCAACTTGCTTAATTAAGCCATGATCCGAACAACTTATGGTTTGCTTGGCAATAAAAAGCTTCATCACACATAAACCATTTGTACAAGAAAATTTATGAAACATTAATCTGGAAACTTGTTCTTGTGCATGCTCAAATGTACACTATTTTGACGCTACAGAGTGGATAGAAATGTCACCACAATGATTAGCAATATCAGTAATGACCATGCTAGATAATATAATAAAAATATGAATCTGAAACTGGTCTCAATTCATCTCAATATCAGAGGAAAAAAAGTCATGTCAGCATAGAATAAATCAATTCACAACACTATTGGTTCTCAATCATTTTCAAGCCCTTTCTACTCCCACCTGCTTTCTGTAATTCTTCAAACTAATTTCTCCAATGGTGTATGGAAGGAAAGAGAAAGAGGATGAAATATAGTGAAGGAGAACCATGTTCTTTCTTTGCCAGTATCAAGAGCTACAAGGGTGTAGTTCAAATGGCTTGAACATCATTAATTATAAGAGGTAGAAAAGCATAAGATAACTTACATTCTCACAGGAAGTGAGGATGACCATTCCATTTTGTGACGCCATGGCCACAAGATCACCATTTGTGCAACAGCGGACCCATTTTAGTTCATCGCCAGGAACCTGGCAGGTTAACATTTGAAATTTAAGAACATACTTTCATCAGGGAATTGGATGAAACTTGAATGCTAGAGCAGAATAGAAGAGGACAAACCAACTGAATTGCTATGATTCCAGTTGAACGTATGGCTGAGAAAGAGTTCAAAGATACTTTCTTGATGTAGCCATTGACAGTAAGCATCAGTAGAAATTGATCTTCCACAAACTCGCTCACAGGAATAATGGAAGTTATTCTTTCACCATCAGATAAAGATAAGAACTGTCTCCAACAGAAAAGGGATACAAACTTGAGACGCTAGAGAAATTCATTAATAAGCAAAGGAGAAAAAACAGTTATTACCTGGATCAGTGGTGTGCCAGCAGCAGCCCTGGTGCATTCAGGGATTTTATAAGCAGGAGCCGAGTATACTATTCCCTGATCACTGCAGATGCAACATGTCAAGTATGCTACAACCAATTATTATGACAGAACTTCTTTCTTCTAATCCATTCAAGACACAGATCTATAGATTGTTGGAGACTAATAAGTAATAAAAGTACAAAGCAGAGCAGTACCTGAAATATAGCACACGGTCATGTGCATGACAGACAATGAAGTCAGACATTGCATCACTATCTCTCAACTTCCCAACAGATTTACCGATTGTTCCACGATTTTGAAGATTAAACGTGTTAGGCTTCATCCGCTTAACATAGCCCTTTTCACTAATTGCCTGAAAATTATATGAGAAGAAATTCTAATCCAGCAAAAGAAAAAAAAAATTGCATAGATGGAAGGATATAAGCATAACAACCAGATATTAGTCACAAAGCCATCAGAAATTAACAAAGCCAATTACCAGGAGCATTTCTTCATTTGGAATAACATCTATATCTTCAAGCTGACCACTATCAGAGTCCTCCAACATTGAACGCCTTGGATTGGAGAACTTATTTTTAAGCTCGACCGCTTCTTGCTCAATCAACTGGGAAAAAAAATAGGATGAGGGAATTGGAGGATGAATCAGAGCCAAACATAGTGAATGGGGTCAAAATCAATGTTTTCACCATTGTTCTAACCCATAAAAAATGACTCAAAAACTCAAGAAAGCAAAAACAAATAACCTTGTATAAACAAAAACAATGCATCTAAAACATTTCAGCTCACTTGCAAGAATCTCTAAAAGAAAAGGAAACAAACATCATTTACTGGAGTTTTTGTTACCTGCAATATATTTCCCCTGCTTGATAGTAGTTCCTCTAGCTTAGTTATTTGTTCCATCAATGATTTACTTTCTTCAACAAACTTTTTCCCCTGCACAATCAGAATTATATCTGCTTCATATGATACTGTTTGCAGAATTGTACCAGTATGGAATCTCATAGATAAACAGAATATAACCGAAGGCACAATAGTCACCTCAAGAAGGGTAAGCCTTCTTAGGCTTATGTCCAAAATAGCTTCAGCTTGTTTCTCAGACAGACTGAATTCTGCAATCCAGAATATGAAAAACAATAAGCAAAATGGACTAAAGTTTCTTCAAGCCAATAAAAGGCATGGATACCGGCAATGATCAAAAAGTCTAGAAAGCTTGTGCCCTAAGGTTAATAGAGACTCAGTACAGGTTAGAAACTTGGAAAAGAAAAATATGCAAAGAATTTAAAAACTGGAGTTACTTAATTATGCTACCAAGATTCCTTGTACCATTATGCATGAAGTCATGTGTATCCCTAAATATATTCAGTCTTCCAAACTGCTGTTTGTTTTAGGCTTTTAGCTTATTTTCATTAGAAAATAAGCAAATTCCAGGTAACTGAACATCTTCATTCTCGTTTTTTTTTTCTGGATTGCCAAAAAAGCCCAAGAAAAGTCCACATTATAGTCGGACTATCACTCTCCACAAATGCAAGCATGTACCAGTGCTGTGAGGGGTCAATTTAGAACAGTAGGAATGACAAGCATGATCTAAATCACACATTGAATTCAAGATACAGAGAAAAATAGCAAACATTTACAAGCACCAGAAATAATGAACTTGTTTGTATATGTGTGAACAAAGGACCAAACAACACCACAAAAATCAGAATTAATTGCATCAGCAAGATACATATAAAAAGCAAAGGAAACTTACCATTCCTTAGATCAGTGGATGCAATTGCATTGCTTGAAGCTTTTCTAATTATATCAACCACTCTATCCAAATTATCAAGCCCCGCCATGACACCCTTAGAGCCCAGACAACAGCCATCAGTCAATAAAAAAAAGGAAATTTCACAAAATGAGCGGGCATCTCATGCAAGTGGTCAACCTACTCACTTTCTTTAATGCTGCTATCATATGAAAAAAGAGCCAAGCTCAACTTATAAGGATTGGAAAAAGTTTGGACACATGCATGCCTGGTTATACATGTGTGCACAAATGGAGGACAAATCAGAACATAGAGAGAGGAATAGGGTTGGAATAGCATGTTACAGCCAAAAGGCCTTTTATTTTGTCCAGTAAACTAAGAATTACCTTAACATACCTCGACAATATGTCTTCTCTTCTGTGCTTCAGAAAGCTTGAACATGGCACGCCGTTCTACGACAGAGCATCTGAAGTCTAAGAATGCCTGGTAAATGAAAAAAAGATGGAAGACTCTTCAGTTTCCAGACATTCTATGATATCAACAATATTTTAGATTACAGAAAGAAATTTCAGAAAACAAAAAAATAGCTTTAGAAAAAATTAAATTAATGTGTTCTAATTTAAGAACAAATTGCTAAGGAATTTTGAATAAAACAATGTTTAAGTAGTCACCTGAAGCAACTCTTTCAGACCCATCTGTTTAGGTTGTCCATCAAGAATACTGTGACACAGCAAGTGATGCAAAATGCATTGATACACGACATTAGGCAAGAAAGTCTATCAAATAAAAAGTTTAAGGAGAATAGTAAATTAGGCTAGAATATATGTGATATTACAGAAGTACAAAATCTTCAACAAGAGATGATGTAAGAATATATTACTGCTAAAACCATTCAAGAATTGCATCACAATACACCGAACAATATAGACATCTCTTGAAAATGCAATCCAACAGGTGTTTTGATAAATTTCAGAATTGTTTCATTATGCCATTTAAATTTCAGAAAATAATGTCCCCACAGTGAATCAGGGATAATTTCTTTTCTCCTTTTATATTTTTTTCACATGGCAAAAATAATGGGAGTTTGAATTTTGCACACAAGAGTGCAATTATAGTAATGGGTTTGCTATATTCACAGATATCACCAGCAGAATCTTCCACAACTCCATGCAAAAGGGTTATAAAGGTTAATACCCATGTCATGGTCATATGGATCATTTACTTGTACACGCATATAGCAAAATGAGAAAAGGAATGGGCTTGCGTGCAACAACTAACAAGAGGGGAAGTAACAGTAGAAAAAAATGTGTTCACAACTTTCCTTTTGGTTTGTCCCCAAATACAGTTGCCAGGTCATCATCTTCAGAATCCTTCTAATACAGCATGAGATCATATGCCTACCATGCTGTTTTAAAAATTATGTTAGTATTTCAGCCATAAGAGTGTAAGAATTCCAACCTGTTTGTTGATTATGTTACTCTAAAAGGTCCTATTTAATGGCATCTTTGTGTTTTTCTTTGCCTAATTATGTTTTTAATTTGTGATCTTTCAATATAGCCTTATTCTCCAGTTGGTTTAGAACTTCCATGGGCCCTAAATTAGAAAGTTTTCTTAAGTTATAGTTGCTTCTCATCATTTCATCACCATCCAAATGACAAGTTTTTTCATCAACTACAGAATAATGAACCATAAAATAGATTAACACGAGTAAAACTTCCGAAAGGGAGGGAAAAGAAAGCATGTAGTGCATAAAGGTTAAACATTTAAAACTGAAATAAGCTAACTGCAGCAAAAAAACTGAATCTTGACTTTCTATTTAGATTCTGGATTCTAATATGCTACTTACCCAACCATGTTGCAGCTAAAACTAGACTGAAGAGGAGTAAGACGATAAAGATTATTTAACACAATTGACGGATCTGCCCCCCGTTTCAGCTGTGTAGAGAAACAAAATAAATTAGTCAAAACAGGAGCAACAGATGAATGTGGTCTATGAGTTTACTGCTTTACTGCAAAAACTGAGTTTCTCATACCTCAATGACTATACGCATGCCAGAACGATCACTTTCATCACGGATATCACTAATGCCATCCAAATTCTGCAGAAAGAAAGGAAATAAAAAATTTGGTTACAACAACAAAACTTACACTTGTGATATGAATGATAAATTGGATCACTTTTGGCCAGTGAAAATCAACTTCCATCCTCCATGATCATATGTTATGAGATCATATTGGTTTTTAGAAGTCATTAAGAGTTATACAGACTTATAATTGAAGCTGCAGTTGTTAATCATTGATTGTTGAATAGAAAGCAAGGAAATAAAGATGTCCACTATAAATCAAGCAGGACAAACACTTGTTATGCATTAAAAAGAGAAGGATAAATTATTATTATATACAGATATCAACTTGGTAAACCTCTTATATTACATTCTTTTCCAACAATACCTTATCCTCCACAAGTTCAGCAATTTTTTCCACCAGCGATGCTTTGTTGGTTTGATAAGGAATCTGTTTCAGTGGGAAAACATTAGACAAGTCTTGAAAATTTGAAAACAAGTATGTTCAACCAGTACCAGCAACAAACCAAAATATATAACCTCTTTTATGATAACAGCGTTTCTCTTTGTTTTCGAGTCAAGCAATTCAACATCTGTTTTTCCTCTGACTACGATACGTCCTTGCCCAGATCGATATGCGTCTAAGATCCTTAATCAAATATACAGATATCAAAATTCATAAATAAGCATACATCACCTTGCTTAATTGGAGGAAGTAAACGTGAAATAAAATTTAACATACCCTTGATTTCCCATGATAATTCCTCCAGTTGGAAAGTCAGGTCCAGGCATGTATTCTAACAACTCTTGCAACTGTGGTGAAAAATGCAACATATAAGAAAACCTTCTCTGTCTCTGATGAGGATATAAGATATATATGTACACACACACAAATGCAAAGGAACCATACAACTCTAGGATGATAAGCTTCATCATTACATGTGTATCCAAAGGAGGTAAGAGAAGTAAAAAGAAATAAATTCAGCAAGGCATAAATTTCCTTTGGCACTCTAATCATATGTCATATATCATATATACTTATAAATAGTGCAGCAAGTTAAAAATATGAGAATAAAAAAGGGCTTGTATTCAGTTGTATTCCCCATATGCCCTATGTTCAAATTGTTTTAATTGGTCCATGTGTAAAAATAATTAAATCATTACTAAAGCCCAATTAGGAAAGGTAATCAAGTAAAAAAAAAATTAAATCCTTACTTATTCAATAAAGTCCAATTAGGAAAAGTAATTAATATCCTATCAAAAAAAGGAAAAGAAATTAAAAGTGTATAATATGAATTTTGACGTTAAAGTTAAATATTTAAAGTTACAAAAATTTGGTGGTAGAGCATATAGTAATGGAGAGAACAATGAAATTAATTTAATTTTGTTATACTTTAAAATTGTTTATTTTTTAAAGTTAACAAAATTTTGTGGTAGAGCCTATAGTAATGAAAAGAACAATGAAACTAATTTTGGTATACTTTGAGATTGTTTATTATTTCTAAAAATATTGAATAATGTTGCTAACAAAACTGTATAGCTATGTATCATCATTTTAAGCAAAAATATTCTCCAATTTTGTAAAGTTCAAAAACATTTCTAATAAAAACATTATTAGTAATTAAATATTAAATTTATGATGTTGTAAAAATTTAGGTATTTTTTCCTTTAGCATATAAGCAAATAAATATATTTTGTGAAAATAAAGTGAATTATGTGCAAAGCACGTACCATAAAAGCTAGTTCTTCAAAATATCCCGATGCTTTTTTGAAAAAAAAATCTGGACTTAAAAACCTCAACTTGTTTACAATTTGGATGGCAAACAGATATTTGTATGTCATGCTTAGGGCAAGATGATAGAGAAACAGGACTCCTTGACATTACCTTTGATACATCCCATCTGAGGTCTTGTTACTTTGATTAGTGCAAGTTAGCTTTAATGCATCCTAAACAAGCGCTTTTGAAGGGCTGGTCAACTAAGGGAATTGGGTTGACTCAATTCTTGAATGAAATGATAAAACCATGAATGAGAATGATTTTTATTTTGAAAATCAGAGGATTATACAACTAGGAAAAACTAAAAAATCCTTTTTGGCAAAAGACTATTCCTTAACAAGTATGAAGTAGGAAGGCTGATCCTTTTTGGCAAAAGACTATTCCTTAACAAGTATGAAGTAGGAAGGCTGCCTTCATTGTCCATCAAATCCTACCAAAATATTTTAGACATGAATTGCACACAGAACCAGTAAACAACATAAAAAATGACAAAGACAAAGATATCATTGGATTTCACAAGAAAATAATTTCCAAGTGTTCCTAAGAAGTCTCAACTAGCAAATCAAAAGGCTGAGGTTTAGAGCACTTACAGTGGCTTCTGGGTTGTGAATTAGGGCACATAACACATCCACCAGCTCTCCAAGATTATGCGGAGGAATTTTGGTAGCCATGCCAACCTGAAGAGTATGAAAGGATGTTACTTTGAGTTACTTAGCTGCAAAAACATATATACTAAGAGGATGAGAAAGAAGATGGAAAACAAGAGCAAGTAGAGAAATCACTTTTTAGGGAAAATAAAAAGAAAAGCATTAAAATTACCGCAATCCCAGAAGAACCATTCAACAATAAAGTTGGAAGCCGAGTAGGAAAAAGCGAAGGTTCCTTTTGGGAATTGTCAAAGTTAGGGACAAAATCAACCTGCAAGAAATGCAATATAATGACTCAACACGATGTTGGGGACAAATTACGACATGGAAACCATGTAAAAACATACAATAGAGAATAGCACTTACTGTATCTTGTTCGAGATCAGCCAAAAAAACTGCCTCTGTAAGTCCCTGCAAGAATTGTACACAAAATCAACTGCCTATACTTCAAGGCCATTGTTTCTTTAAGCATATAAACAAGAATATAGGAAATAATGAACGATAAGATTGTACCACCAGTGAGTGCAAGCAACCAGAACAAGCACATGAGAATAATGTACCAAAAATGTATGTTTTGACCTCAGGATTAGACAATTGAACTGATGTAGTACATAATAAAATAAGAAGATGAGGCAGCGTATTAAAAGCTCAGGTGTAACAAAATTGTTGAGGACATCGAGTGAAATACAAGATATTGCGTGCATGAATACACTTAAACATCAGACACAAATGAAACCAAACCATGTCAAACTTCCTAACACAAATAAATATACATTGAGGTACATTTGCTAAAATGAAAATTAAGTCTTAAAACATACATCCAGCCTGCACTCTGTATAACGCATGGCGGCAGGAGGATCCGCATCAACCGAACCAAAATTCCCATGCCCTTGAATAAGAGGGCATCTCAGAGAGAAATCCTGAATAATAAAACCAATTGTAACTAAATAATTTCAAGTGATTAGGAGATAAACGGGCAGCTTCAGCAATCAAAACGCAAAGCAAATAGCAAAAAAAAATCCCATTTTACCTGCGCCATTCGAACTAGTGCATCATAGACGGCAGTATCTCCATGGGGATGAAACTTGCCCAAAACCTAGAAAAAAAATGAAACCCAAAACAAAATAATCAGATAATAATTATCATTGGTTATAACAATTATTGAGAGCTTTATTCAACAACTAACCTCACCAACAACTCTAGCACATTTTTTAAACGGCTTTTTCGAAGAAAGCCCCAATTCATGCATTGCAAATCTACAAATTCAAAGGAAAAAACACAAAATTAAAAAATTAAAAACCAACACCCGAAAATAACAAAACAAAGGAAAAGACAAAAGGGGGTCTCACAGAATCCTCCGGTGAACTGGTTTTAGCCCATCTCTAACATCGGGCAAGGCTCTACCAAGCAAAACAGACATAGCATAAGCCATATAGGCCTCAGTAGCCTCTTTATGAAGCTCCGTTTGAACAACCCGCCCATTTCCACCGCCTGGACTACCCCCATTCGGATCCTTCACTAACAGGCTCCCATTCTCACTATCATCAGTGGGGGGTTCCTCACGGCGGCGAGATTGAACAACAGGACGGATGCGGGGGGAGGAGGAGAAGAAGCGGAGGTCGGAGACGGAGCGGTGGTGGAGGAAAGAGAAATAACGGCGGGAAGGAGGAGGGAGACGGTGGAGAAGAGAGGAGAGACGGAGAGTGGAGGGGAGAGACATGGGGTTGCAAGAATTAGGGTTTAATCTTGTAAGAGAAGAGGGGTTCATGCCATGGAAGAAGAGGAAAGATTGGGAAAAGAAATGAAGGGTTTGGGTTTCTTTGGGGCTTTTTTTAGGGTTTAAGGATGTTTTTGTCTCTCCGAATGCGTTGGGGATTGTGCAAAGTTGTCTTTTTGTTGGGTTCTTGCGCGCCAAGTTGTTTTTGGATATTAGATTGTTTTTAGTCCCTGATTTTGTAATGTGATTGTAACTTGGTTCCTTAGCTTTAAACGTTTACAAATTAGTATATGTTCAGTAATGTTTTGGAGATTAATCTAGTAAAAGTATATTTTAATTAAAAATACATTAAAATAATTCTTTTTATTTTTTATATAATTACATTAAAATAATTGAAAAACACTAAAAAATATATTAAATTAATATATTTTGAAGTAAAATATCATATTACTATTCATAACCTTATCTCATTAAAAAATATCAAGTCCAAGCCTACATATCTTTGAAATATAATTATAATACCAGATTTGAAGTTGATATGGAGAAAGATTCGGATAACATGCTAGGAGGATTGACTTAAAAAAAATTTAAAAATTAAAAATTTATTATTTTTATAAAAAAATTAATAAATCAAAAGCCAGGTTTTTATCGAGTTTAACCAAATTAGCCAATTTTTTTCTTTTATTACTTTTTCTTCAATTCATGAGTTAATTCACTAGATTAGTTCAAGTTTTATAATCATGTTATAACCCGATTCAAGTTGAATAGGTATAATCCAGTTGATCTAGCAAATTAATTTATCATCATGTTGAAACTCAATTTATTTTTTAAAATAAATTTAGAATAATATAATTTTAATTTAAAAAATTATTAAAATAATATTTTAATTGATATAAGCATCAACTTGAGTATGAATTGTGGTTGCGGTTGGAAGTGTTTTTAGTTTAGAAATGGATTAAAATAAATTTTTTTATTTTTTAAAAATTATTTTTTAGATTAACATATTAAAATAATATAAAAATATTAAAAATAATTAATTTTTAAAAAATACAAATTAAACTGCGTCTTTAAACTGTCGTTGCAGAGTATATTTTTCATGTTCCAAAAAAGCAATGGCAAAATTGTTTTTACACAAACACATCGATTCAAAGCGACCCCGGACAACACAAGACCAAACCCAACAGCCAACTCACTTTCTGCAAATATACCACAAAAACTTTTTGTCTTAACACAGACGTCCCCATATCCCCATCATTGTCAACGAACATACCTCGAAAACACACACACAGAGAACACTATCCTCTTCACTTGATTCAATCTTATCTTACATTGGAAAGTAAAAAACTTTGTTGCCCATTTCACTTGTTTAATTCTTTTTTTTCAATTCACAGCAATTGTTAAAGAAACAAGAAAGAATGGCAATGGCAGCCTTCAAATCCACATCAAGAAGGGCAACAACAACAACAAGTGCGGCAACATCAGATAAAGAAACTTCAACAAAGCAGCACGCTTTACCAAGAAAAACAGTACCCTCAAGAAGATCAAGGAGTGTGAGTGCAGTCTCAAGATCCCATCTTGTTGATACTTGTTCAACAACAAGAACAGCAGCAGAAGGAACAGCGACAGGGTCCACAGATTTCTTGATTAAAAGAGACAACCCGCTTTACTGGAGCAATGTTTCTCCACCTGGTAAAGAAGTCAGTGAAGTTGTGGCTGACAAGGAAGAGTCTAAGAGTGCACCCACAAAGCCGAATGCTGTTGGTGATAGTAGGAGAGGGAGATCCGTGTCAAGAAAGGCTGATGCTGGAAGAAACGTTTCTGGGATTGGTAGGAGTTTGTCCAGGGGTCCTGTTTCTAGAGGGAGGTCTGTGTCTCGGCCTCCTGGCTCTGGAGGCCATTTCGTGAATTCCGAGGTTTGGCTTTTGTTTTTCTGGAAAGCTTTTTTCTTTTCATTTTCAATTCATGAATAGCAAAGAAATGTTAGTTATTTACTCTGAAAGACTGGTTTCTTACTGATTCAATTCTGGAATTCAGTAGGATTTTGAAATTATTTGTTGTGAAAGGTTGGTTTTTATTGATTGAATTTGAGAGTAGCAAAGCATGTTTTGTTTATTGTTGGTTGTTGTTCTTGACAGAGTGATGCTGAACAAGAAGGGAGTTCGTTGATGAAATATATAAATGGGAGTGGTGGTTTGAGTGATGTGTCAAGTGCTGGGAGAAATAGTGATTTAGCGAGAAGGAGTTATGATAGTAAATTTGAGAAGATGAGAAGTTCGCCCATGCGATCAGATGGATCTGCTGCAGATTTGGTATTGTCTCACGAAATGCTTTTATGTTTTTGGCATTGATAAATGCGACTTGAATGAAGCTGTTTAGTTAAATGATATTTCCTGTTTTGTTTGTTTTTTCTTTCTAGCCTTCTTTGCCTTTTAGGAGCTGGGAAGATGGAGGTTTGGGAAGCTCATTTTCAGAAGCTGAAGAGAGAACTATCAAAGCAGTCTGTGAACAAATGCAGGTGAGATCTGAATGGTGTCATGTTTAATTGGTTTGGACATGAGTGATTTGGAATTATTTATGTGTTAGTGTTCTAAATGGTTAATGCATGAGATTGTATGCAGACTTTTTATGTGAATGGTTCTGAAACATCAATGGATAAGATGCATGATCCTAATGTAATTTTGGTTATGACCTCATGTTGCAGTCATTGCAAGGGGATAATTTGGGAGATGGCACCTCTAGTCGAATATATGAAACTGTTCGGTCTGAAGTTAGACGTGCCATTGCTGACATCCAAAATGATTTAGAAAGTGTAAGTTCCCGTGGTTCATGGGTGATAAATGTTTAGTTCTTATATGATTTCAGTTGTGCTGCTTTCATGCAGGATGTCCTTCAAAAAAAATTTTTTTGATGTCTATTATAATGCTTTACTAGTTATGAATGCTTGACTTAAGTTTTGCCAACAAGTGTTGGCACACACTTATTTCAAGAGACCATAGTTACCTGACCTGCTAACCTGGAACATGACATATTGCCTTGACTCTTTGGTCAGTAAGTTGGATATTTGATGCAAGGACGTTAAATTTCAGGAGCATCTGCTGGATTTTATGGTTCCATTGTTTTTCTTTTCTGGGAAAATGTGTTATAGGCTGTGTTCACTCTACCATGTCTTCTTTTTCTGTGCCTTCATGGCTGTAGTCACCTGCTCTAATTGCTGGTTGCACATTTGATTGCAGTCTTCATATTTTATTGCTTGCTTCCATGTTTTATGCTTGTTCATGATTCACTCTGAACTTTGTTTTGAGTTCAGACTATCCGAAGGAGTAACATTACCGCTATTGCAATGGCCAATGTGACTGATATTCCTCCTGATCTAGTCAACCCAAGTGCAGTTGAATTAGTTTTGGACATCAGAAGAGAATATGCCAATAAGCTTGAGCAGGTAAGTTTTACTCACTTTCAGCTGAGATTGTGATTGAAAAGTCAGATTAACCATAGGCTTGCTTTCAGCTGAGATTGTGATTGAAAAGTTCGATTAACCATAGGAAATCATTATAAAGTTGCTAACCTTTGACATTGGCTCGATTTGAGCTGGTGTGTGTCAGATTCTGGTTTCAAATTAAGTTAGGGGAAACTTGACATGCATAGTTGATGCTTGTGTTTACAATGTGCTTCGTACCCACTGTAATACTGAGTGGGGTAAGGTTTTCTTCGAAGAAAATCTATGATTGTTTTGACTTGATGAAACTTATGTAGAGATGAATTTAAAAATGGTTGATGCATGTTTTCTACTTATTCTGCCACTTGATGAACACTTAAAAGCTCAAGAGAGGAGGGATGGGATTGGGGTAGGTTCTAGATTCAAATGTTAGAAATGACAATGACAGGAGGGGTGGGGGTTGCTCTTGTTTCCTAGTTTTGATAAATAGGCACCGAGATCCATAATTTCTGTGATGTCATGTTTGTGGTGCTTTATGCTTATTCATTTCTCTTCTATAATTTAGTTGGATCAGACACCTGCAAATCAGATCTCCTTTTAACTTGCAGTCCCATGAACGAGCGAGGAAGCTTCGAGCAGACCTGGCTGTCGAGGAGCACCGTGGTTTAGAGCTTAGTAGAATCTTGAAGGAAGTGCTTCCACATCCCAAGACGTCAAATGTGCAGAAACCCCGTGCTGGAAGAAAGGTACATCCTTTTTGTATTTTCTCGTGTGCGGCTTTCATGCAAGTATATTTACATTAGATACATTAAAAAACACATTTAGCATTGATGTAGAACAGAAGGAGAAAACAGTTGAATATGTTTAGTTAGGGACAATATCCCACACACCCAGTCAATATCCTTCTGAATCCAAGTTTACATGTTCCGCATATGGTTGATATTCTAAAATATGGAACTTGATTATCCATGCTTTCAAGTAAAGAGACTAATTGTAATTTCTATCTTATCTGGTTATGATCTCTCTTGCTCTCTCCCCCTCCCCCTGAAGATCGTTGGCTTAGAGAGGTGGTTTTGATAATGATTTAAGCCATGTTTTTACTTTTCTGTTCACTCACATTAAGGTTCAGCCTCCACATGTTTAGCAGTTGGGAAGTTTCAATGTCATTAGCATATAGATGAGTGTTTTAACTGTTTTTTTTGTTTGTGCTGCTCCGATGACAGTCCAGCATTGAAAGAAGGAAGGTGTCAAAACGATTAACAGATGAAGCCATGGCTTATTTTGATGAATGTGTGTCGCTGTCAACATTTGATAGCTCTGACTTCTCATCGCCAGAGGATCCACCAATAAACTTTGTTGGTGTTTCTTCCGCTGTTGGTGATTGTGCATCCTTTTCCCAAGCAAGTTCTAACGCGGCAGCAAACTGCTATCCCAACAGTTTCACTACCAATAAACAGGTTTTTGCCTCTCAACATTCATATCTGTTATTTTCATTCTGAATAAATGTAGTTGGCTGAATCGGTGATTTATTTTCAAAAGATGCTGATGCCATCTCATTTTAAACTTAATTCCTTTTCTTCATGGAAGTGTTTGTTCTTCATGTCCTGTTCTTTGCTTTGTCTGTTTTATTTTTACTTAAAGGAAAAAAAAAAAAAAAAACCTGTAAGACAACGAGGCTGAAGTGGTAAAGGAGTATATAAGCACCCACATACATCATGCACGTTATGTTAGAGGAACAAGAGTAGAATCATCCTGCCTTGCCTTTGTTTTCTGGTTTTTTTTTCCCCTTCTAGAAAGGAAGGTTCAAGACAGTGAGGTTGAATATAAGCGTTCAGACACTCCATGCAATGTTATGTTGGAGAAACAAAAGTAGAATCTTAGCCTAGTAATAAATTATGTTAATGCTTTCAGGAATTGGTTAGTGCACATAGCCACAGTGCATCAGTGTTGTCAGCCACTGGAAGCAGCAAGGAGCCTGTTCTAGATGGAGTCATTCTAAACAGCTCAGAAACACCATACAGTCAGAGGTTTCAGTTTTCTTTTGCACGCAAGCCAAATGATTCCATCGAAGTTCAGCAAGATATTAGGAAGTACGTCAAAAGCTTTGAGAAAGACATGGAAAAAACTGGCGTCAATTCAAAGATTTTAAGATCAAATCACTTCGATCTGGATGAATATAATTCGCAGGCCTCGAGGCAAAACTTTTTATTTGACACAGTGTTCCTTAATAACAGAATTCAGTCGGGTAGTATGCTACTATGTGATGGAGGCATGGGAGTTTCATTTTCTCCTTTTGCTGCCGTAATCTAAATGATGTGTTTAGATTCTTACAAATTCATTCTGACCATCTGGAATGTGGAGAACTTTTGTAAGCAATAGGGATATAGTCTTTCAGACATGTGATTTATGTAGAAGGGCTTAGAGCCTGAGACCTCTAATTAGGGTCCCTAAACAAGCGTGTTGTATGAAAAAGGGTTCCTTCAAGCACGTTCTGTAGTTGCCTGTAAGCTCATATTGTGATTTTAAGCATGGATGTTAAAAAAAAAAAAAGGGCCCCCAAGGTGTAGCATGTAATTTTTGCATAATTTAATCACATCCATTAAAATCAAATAATATAAATATTATATATGAAAGTGAATAAAAATAAATTTAAGAAATAAATATCATGAGTCGGGATTTTTTAAACTTGGTTAACTTGATTGAACTCATATTTTACATACCATTTGTTTTGTATTTGATAATTTTTATTTTATTTAGATATATTTGGGCTTCAAAATTCTAATTTCTATTAGATTTATTTAATGTAATAAAATAAAAGCTTGCTTATTAGAGAAGGGGATAACTAAAATTTAATAATGATGCAAGGTGTGAAAATTAGTGAAGCGACAAAAACAATAAAATTATTTCTATCTATGATATTTTTAGAGTTAATTTGTGTTTTTTGTTTTTGAGAAGAAATAAGAATAAAGAGACATGTGATGTATGTTCCAATGATTTTCAATTCTTCCATCTCAAAACAAGCTGAACGCTATGAATAAGAAAAGAGTGATGAAATTGGTAATTTTATAACAGATTTCATATATTTTTCCCCCCAGGTTGCTGTGTTCTTTCCAATAATAAAGAAAAAAAAAAGAAAAAAAGAAAAACAACGATATAGGAACTGGCAATGATTTCTATTTATGCCTGCCTGCCTGCCATGGAGCGTGAACCATGCGATCTTTGTTCTCTTGTCATGGTTCGTGTCCCAGTGGTTCTGTAGTAACAAGAACAAAGAGCAAGGGCATGAATTTAACTTTGACACCTCTGCGGATATGTCCTCACTCACACGTCCCTTGTTATGGAGCGAGACACAGAAAGCTCACCAAAGTAACTGACACACAAAGCCAACCCATCAGCAGCAACAAAAACCAGTAAAAATCAAAATAAAAATGCAAATCACTGACATATCTCTTTCTTTAGCCCCTGCAGTCATTTTTATATTGAAAAAGGAGATGGTTAGTTGTGGGAGAGAAGGAGAGATTCTCTCAAAAACAAACTTACTGTGGAGGCAGAAAATTTCTTATTGGTAGCATGGCTGCACGTATTAGCCAAGTGTTAGGCCTCAGATTTAACTCAAGGTTAAGTAACCCAGCTCAAAAATCCTTAACCCCGTGTTGGGTTATAAAGTTAACCCCCAAGAAACATGCTCTAGTCAATTGGCCTCTCCTCTCCTCTCCTCCCCTCCCCTGTCTTGGTTTTGTGTGTTATTTTATTACCTCTCACCTCCGCTTCTTCCCTTTCCACTGTCTCTCCTTGTTTTGGTAAACCACTTTTGGTTGCCAAAATACACTCCTTCCAATTCCCAAAGTCACAAAATCTCAACTGGAGTAGGAAAACAAGGGAGACCTCACGGGTTAATTAATATAGCATAGACCCATCTTTTTTCCTCTGACAACTCTTGCTTGCATTCCATCATATTTTGTGCTCTCACGTTGCCAAAAGAAGAAGTAAATGAAGAGGTCTTCATCTTGCTCGTCCTCCTCCTCCTCCTCCTCCTCCTCATCTTCTTCTTGTGTTGCCTCTGAAAGCATTCACAAACCAAAGGCCAAACGCATTAGAAAGAATCAAAAGAGCAATCAAGGCAAATCCCAGAATGCTGCTGCTGCTGCTAATAACAGTCATAACTCTGGCAAAAGAAGTTCCATTTATAGAGGAGTCACCAGGTACCAAAACCTTGCTCAAGTGTGATTTTTTTTCCCTTCCTGTGGGGTCTTCAAAATTTGCATGTGTGACATTCTTTGTTGATTGATCAAGAACAGACATAGATGGACAGGAAGGTTTGAAGCTCATCTTTGGGATAAGAGTTCATGGAACAGCATTCAAAACAAGAAGGGAAAACAAGGTGAATTTTGCTTAATTAATTAAAGATTAACGAAAACCAAGGAGATCTACAATCTTTTTTTTATATATATTTTAATTATATATTTTTAATCCATCTTCTTACATGTTCTGACCATGTTTTAATCTTTAAAATCATCCCTGTCACTGCAACTTTCACATTCTGCTGCTTAGTTTATTTGGGTAAGCACTCCGCCTTAATGATCTCAATCTATTTTTTTTATATATAATAATAACAATCCCTTTTCATTTCCTTAAAACAAAATAAAGATTATGGGTCCTGGTTGTGTGTGACACGTAGGTGCCTATGATAATGAGGAGGCAGCCGCACACACCTATGATCTTGCTGCCCTGAAGTACTGGGGGTCAGAGACAACCTTGAATTTTCCGGTAACGTCACATTGTTTCTTTGACTTCTTTTCAAGCTTTGACCATTATCAACATCCATGTACTTTCTTTTGGTGTTTTCTTTGAAATCGCCAAGTTACATTTTAAATTATTACATGGATCCGGCGCACGCATGTGGGCCATAACTTTCAAACTGTGTGTTTCGGATTTTGGTAGCTATGCGGTTATAATTTGAAATGAAAAGATTAATTTTTTTTATATAAATTATAGTTTTTTCTTAATTAAGTTGTGGTTTTTAGTGGTATATATATGTAAAATTTTACGTTTAATCAATAAAACTAAACGGGATTCAAGGTGTGATTGGAGGAAAACACGATTTCAAAGCCTATTTTGAATATTAATTGGTGGTGGTGATGATGATGCAGATAGAAACATACACGAAAGAGATCGAAGAGATGCAAAAGGTGACTAAAGAAGAGTACTTGGCATCTCTTAGACGGCAAAGCAGTGGATTCTCTAGAGGAGTCTCCAAATACCGTGGGGTGGCCAGGTAAATGCCGCCTTTCTCTTCCACTCTATTTCACCAATAGACTGATTACAATTTAACTACTTGATTTTTGGCAATGGTTATAATCAACATGACTGGCTTGGCTTGGAATTTGACAGGCATCATCATAATGGCCGATGGGAAGCTAGAATTGGACGAGTTTATGGGAATAAGTATCTCTACCTTGGAACTTACAGTACGCTCCTCTCCCTCATTTTACTGTGACCATGGAAACTGTACCTTCTTAGCATGAGATATAGTAACGATTTGCTGTTTTTCTTGGATATGGAGAATATTGCATGAATGAAAGTATATTTTAGGAAGAATACAACTTGGCTTTTGACTTTGCTTTTTTCTCCAAAGTTTTCCCAGATTGGAAAATTTTGTTTGAGATTTGACTACAAGAATTATTATTATTATTATTATTTATCTATCTCGACTCAAATTGACAAGCTCTAGCGATCTTGAAGAAACTTTTAGAAAGACGGATTTCTTTTGGGTGAGTCGAATAGGGGAGTACCGTTTTGGATTTGCATTAGAAGCAGGGTAGGAGGGGCAACTTTTTTGCTGGCTAGATGCCAAATTCAAAGCTGTCAGTGCGAGTCCACTCAAGCTAACGTGGCACAAACCCTTTTCTCATGCTGTCAAAATGGCAGGTTCTGTGATAAAAATGTTTGTGGGGGACTAAATTGGAAACAAACTTTAAGGTTAGATGTCTTTGAACTGTTTTTCAGTTTACAGTAGGAGCACCTGCAAATGCACCAGTGCCCGGGATTAGATTACCGTTTTAGATGCTAAAAAGGATTAGATTTTTAGATCACCATGCCACTCCGATTACTAAATTAGTATAAGATGCGACGCCCACAATTCAATTTCCATCTGTAGGTCAGGTGACACGCCCTTACCATGACAAAAAAGGGCGTGGGCGTGTCAGTTTTGTCAAAAACCCTAGATCTTTAATCTTTTTGCTTGCAAAAGCCTGGGGCATTCCATCGCTAGTGCAGGGACCAGTGCTAGGGTTTATCAAGAAAATTGTGGGGTGCATCCTTAGGCTTGAACATCTACTACAGGGTAAGGCTTATATGCCCACAAATTAGGCATTAACTAGCCACCTTAGTGGCCCTTGTTAATGGTGTCGGCCTCTGGTGACCCCCATGGCAGGCCTAGATTGCTTATTAACTAGGAGAAATGGCAGTCGAAGGCGGATTGATGGTGGTGGCCTTAAACTCATAACATTTTCATTTTGTCTCTTTGCATTAGAAGGGAATACATGGCCACATGGGTGAGGTAGCTTTCTCACCATTTTTGGTGCAAGAGTTGGGGTAAACTATTTTCTTGCCCTTATAGATTCAGAGAATTTCCACTTTGGTCCTTGTAGTTTAAGATCACTCAGTTTTAATCTTGTAGTTTCCAAGGATTTCCAATGCGGTCCCTGGAAGTTAAATAGCCAGCACAAGCTAAAATCACTCTAAGCCCTCCTTTGTGAATTCTTTTATCGGGATCTGTGAATTTTTGTGGGATGTTATTGACATGCATAGGAGTTTGGAAGGAAAAGAAGGGGGAGATGGGCATTTTGTTAGGTTTAGTTAGATACATCATGGCTACATGCCAAGTTTGAACTCTTTCAAAACTGCAAGATTAAAACTGGGAAATTCAAACTGCATGGGCCGAAATGAAATGCTGACAAATCTATAAGGACTAAAATAAACTTTTCCCTTGATATTAACCTAAAAAGCTTCACCAAAAAGAGGACCGATCACCTAGAAGAAACCCATCAAAAAAATTTCAAAAAGAGAAAAGGAAAGGTGGTGTGGAGCTTTACATGCTTGGAAATGGACAATCTTTTTGGTTGAAAAACTTTGAAGTACGGCTGATTCTTGATGCTGTACTTGTCTAATTAAGTAGCGAGGTCTTCTTCAGCAACTAGCTAGGGCACGATCAAGGGGACTATCTCGGTTAGCTGTGTTGCTTGGTATATTTTTTTAACACTTCAAAAGTGAGATTTGAATGCAATTATTAAAATACTATGCAGTAAGCATGTGAATTCCCAATCTAGCTTTATTATTTAAAGCAACCAACCTCGATTTATTCTGTATCATAAAGCTACTTTTCTTCTCGCATATCCTTAATTTATTGATTGCTTGATTAATTAATTCACTAATCAGATTTTGTTTTTCTACTTTTTGTTTGTTAATTCCGTAAAGATACACAAGAAGAGGCAGCGGCAGCGTATGATATGGCGGCGATACAGTATAGAGGAGCAAATGCAGTGACCAATTTTGATGTTAGCAATTACATAGAGCGGTTGAGGAAGAAAGGCATCCCTATAGACCGAATCCTCCAAGAACAACAACTTCTTAACAACTCGGTAGATTCCAGCGTGGAAGTGGAAGTTGAACAACCAACTCCACCACCACAACAACAAGAGGAACAAGAACAAAAGATAGTCTCGTCGTCTTCGCAACTTCAATGTTCACAGCTAAATTCAAGCTTGGATGGCACGCCTCCTATGGTTATTATGGACACTATTGAAGAGCACGAGCTAGCATGGAGCTTTTGTATGGATTCAGGATTGAGCCTCACAATGCCCGATCTTCCTCTCGAAAATTCCTGCGAGTTACCGGACTTGTTCGATCATACAGGGTTTGAGGACAACATTGACTTGATATTCGATGCATGTTGCTATGGAAAGGAGGCCAATCCTGCTGGCTACACATTAGAAGATAATAGCACAGGAGGAGTTGAAGAGGTTGGTGTCACAAGGAGCATTGACGAGGAAAGTGAAAGTGGGAAGGACAGGTTGTCGTCTGATTCTGTCTCAAATTCTCCAACTAGTTCAACAACCACCTCTGTTTCTTGTAACTATTCTGTTTGAGTGTTTCTTGGACTTCCAAGGCTGGGGATTGTTAAGGTTTGTTTAGATTTTGTTTTGTTGGGTTCTGTTGTGGGTGGATGGATGGGGAGGGGGAAAAAAAAAAAACAAGAGGATCAAAATATCCTTAGTTTTTCATTTTTCATGTTTGTTTTCTCTTAATTACTTTAAAAGAAAATATGAGTTAAAAGGTGGGGAAAAAAAAATTTTCAATAATTTTTTTTCCATTTTCGATTTTCTGAGCTGATTTTTTTCTTTGTAAACTTAGGGAGGAATATGGCTGGTCTCTCTGTTAAAGTATAGCTACTCACTGAAAATACTCTAAAAAACGTTGTAAAATCTACTTGTAGTGGTTGGGGCAGGAAATTTGTAAATAGTTAAGAAGGAAAGGATGAGAATGATCGAGTGGCTTCAAGCTATGTATAATGCTCGCTAACAGTGGGCACCAGTTTATTTTCGTAACACCTTCTTTGCTGCCCTTTCTTCAAATCATGGTACCAGCTCCTTCTTTGATGGGTATGTGAATCAACAGACCACAAGACCTTTGTTCTTTAAACAGTATGAACTTGCGCTCGAACATTCTCTGGAAAAGGAAATAGAAGCAGCCTACGATACAATTTGCACCGCTCCTGTACTTAAGACGCCATCGCCAATGGAACAACAGGCTGCAAATATTTATACCAAGGAAGTATTCGCGCAAAGTTTCAGGAAGAACTAGTTGAAGCTTTTGTATATACAGCAAATAAGATTGAGCGAGATGGGATGGCCACCAAGTACAGGGTTGCAAAATATGAGCATAATGACAGGGCATACATAGTGACGTTGAGCACATCTGAGATGCAAGCAAGCTGTAGCTGCCAGATGTTTGAATATTGTGACGTTCTTTGTAGACATGTATTGACTGTCTTCACTGTAACAAACGTTCTTACCCTTCCGTCCTATTACATATTGAAGCGATGGACAAGGAATGCAAAAACTTGGATTGGGTCAGACAGATTCACAAGGTCTTGATACTCTGACCTCTCGCTTTAACTATCTGTGCCTTGAAGCTATTAAATATGTAGAGGAAGGTGCAATTGCCATTGAGACTTGCAATGCAGCGACAAGTAATTTAAAAGAGGGTGGAAAAAAGATTGCTTCTGTGAAGAAAAGCGTTGCTAAAGTCACACCTCCTAGCTCGCATGGTAGTGGAAATAGCCAAGAAGAAAACAACAAGAAAACCCCGTCACTACTCCTCGTGAAATGATCCCGTCATTGTGGCCTTGGCAGAATGCTATGCCACCTCGGTTTAATCCTAATGATGGGTCCATGACTTGGGTCATTGAAATAAGACTTTGACACCAGCTGTTGAAGTGGCTCCCATCAACTTCAAGGTATTCTCGTCTTCTCTTTTAATGAGCTCTTGACTTTTGTAAACTTAACCATTACATTGTTTTTCAGAATTTCTCTCTAGCTATTTACACTTTATTTGCTTGAAATTGATGCCAATTGTGTTATTTGGAAGCACCCCACCCTCTTCTTCTGCACAAGGCTTGCATATTATTTCACAGTTGTAGCTATGTCCAATGAAGTTTTAACTGTTATCTAGTTCATTTTGCTCCCGCATATGCTCTCAAATTAACTAACCACGGTGTGATGCATTCATTTTTATTATTTTAGCATTTTCAATTTTATTTGTGCATGCTATAACCTACCAATTTATCTCTTTTGTCACTGCTCTCTTTGCAAGATTATGGTAAAAATCCATCAGGGGAGACAGAGGTATAGTTCAGGTTAACCAAGGTCACACTGCAGCCTGTGTTGAGATCCATGGCCTACATTAGCCAGCATCTCTCAACTCCGGCTAATCGAGTTGCTGTCATGAATCTGAAGGTACAAAACCAGATTGTATTATAATTGTTTGTGAAAACTTGGTAAAACAGTAAGGCTAAATACTCTGTGTCAGATTGTATTTTTTTAGTACTCCCTCATAATTCTTGATATTATGGTCTGCATAGATTCATTTGATACACGCATTTCTTTTGTATAAAATCAGCTCCACACTTTTCTGATTAAAAATTTATAAAAAAAAATACATTTGAGCTCAAGCTGCTGTACTCCGGCTATTAGCAGCATCCTCTATAGAAAATCTCTTTGATATGCTATATGCGGCACAACTTTGACACGGGCTTTCTCTCTTTTGTTGCTCCTCCTTTCGATGAACCATCATGTTAATTTTTCATTTCACGTAACATCTCAAATGAGTAGTATTGCGTCATCTGGTCACTTGAAAGTTTTAGTCTTTTGTTTGTCCTATAAAGGAAATCCCCACAGATTCAGCAAATAATCCCTTGCCCCCTGCACAGGATTGTGCAACTATCACTCAAGCCTAATATCAAGCTTGTAACGGCAAATAAATCTTCATTGTAAATGCAGTGTAAATGCTAAGACGCAACCTTAGCTTTGTTTCTAAATTCAAACCTGCAATCCTGTGTATATATATGTTAACAGTTGTATTATTCAACATAACGAAATACATACTATTCTGAAGTTTATCAATTAGCTCAATTCTCTAAAAACTTCCTATCTTCATCATGTCCTACAAACCACTTGGAAAAGCTGAGACAGACAATTATGCATGCAAGGCTTGATTTTTTTTTCTTTTTTTTTTCAACTCATTATTGTTTTGATTATTTTTTCCAGCTCCAGGATACCAAGACAGCAACTGGAGAAACAGGGGTAATGTTTCAGGTTTATAGAGATACACTGGGTTCCATTTTGACATCAATGTCATGCACTCGTGACCAGCTATGAGAACTGTAAGCGTATTCATATGGATTCTAAGATTTTGTTACTCATTGAATAATTAGCAAGATCTTTTGACGTGGTTTTGAAAATGTCTTTTCAATGTGGCGTGAAGAAATAACGTGTGGTGACATGCATGTCTGTAATCCCTGCAGGTTTTTTCTGCAGCAGCTTCATTCTACTTTGTCTCTGTAAGCAAGAGTTGTATAATCTGTTAGAATTCCTTTGGGTGAGCTGAGCCCGAAATAGATCCAGGCTTCCAGGTGCAACGGGAGAGCTAGCAGGAGTGGAAGCGTGCTCTTTCTGGTCTGGTAACCATTTGATCATATTTTATTTTCCCACACGGGCAGCCCCCCAACAATGTACATTGCTACACAAATCACTATCACGATACTGATGAAAAGGGCATATTCGAAGATCACGATGCTGATTACTGGGGCATGTAAAGTGGAGACTAGTCATTGTTGGAACATTAAGGAGACAATAGTACTGATTCCTGCATGAGAAGCTCCTTGAGTCACAATTCAATTTCAGTTCATACTGTTCAGGTCTTGCCCACTTCACCGCTCGCACTTGCCAACAAATGCTGGCTCATGCGAGTGCGATCTTGTTCGTTTTTGTGGTTTTTAAAAGTGTATTTGTTTTAAAAAATATTAAATTATTTTTTTAATTATTTTTTTATGATTTTGATATACTAATATAAAAAAATTATTATAATATATATTTAAGCGAGAAGTATTTTTAAAAATTACTATGCATTACTCCAAACAAATAATAAAACTAGAAGCAAAAACTGATAATGATTGTATAATAAATGTGATAGCTGAAGTAGAACTTTTTTTTTTGGTTGCTAATCTGGAACCTGATTCAAATTGTGTTTTATTTTAAATCATTTTATACATTAATTCAATTTAATTTAGGTGATTTGATAATTGACTCATGCATGATTTATTTACTTGATTAAACCTAAGTGATTTCTAGTCCTGTCAACTTTAATAAATTTTTTTATTTTATTTTTATTCAAAATAATGTTATTCTGTAATTGATCACATGGTGATTAAGGGAGAAAAAAATCATCTAATCACTAATTTGTTTATAAATTCTCTTTTTCTAAAAAAAAAATCTTAATTTTAATTAATCACTACAAAAACTTTATATATATATATATATATATATATATATATATATATATATATATTTGTGTTTACCAAGCATTCCTTAGATTAAGCTTCATGGATTGATTGTTATCCTTGATGAAGTCATGATACCAATTTCACTACCACTGATCAATCAGTTCCCGCACAATTTCATAAGGTCTGTCAATGCTTTAGTCACATTGAAGAGAAGGGTAATCGATTGAATAGCTTTTCTTTGCCATTCATCAGAGTTGATTGGCAAATAAGAAATCCTGTTGTCGTCCTGATATAATATTGCATGATATTTTACACCCTTGTGATCCCCTTCTCTTGATTGAACTGTCTCCTTGAATGTAACATGTTGCAAATGCTATTTTTTCTTTTTTTCACCCCAGAAGGCGAGCTGAGGCAACTAAATCCAGGTGCATGAGAAGCAACATTGATCTTAGAAGCTATGGGTGCCAATATGGGAGACTACGTGGAGGATTTGGAGGCCACAGAAGCTGAAGAGTTAAGCTGGCTGGATGTAACAATCACCAGCGAGCAAGTGAATCATGATGTACAAAATACCGATGATTCCAACGAGAGTACTGACAACAGAAGCCGCGATCTCACGAAAGGTCTTGATGGGGATGATGATTTGTATTAACCCACTTATTTTGTCGTAGGATAGCAAATTGTAGAGTTCATATAATTGCCTGGAATCTATTTTGAAACTAGTTTCATTCATGTAGCAAGAATTGCTAAATCAAGGGAATTATCCTGACTACGTTGAATGGAAATATAGAATTTTGGATCTTGCACGATTTCATTTTGTGCTAAGAATTTGTGTAAATTTTACAAAGCTACATAGTGGATGGGCACAAATTCATCTGCAAGTTCAAAACCACTGTAGCTTCCAACTCCGATTATGCCTATTTTCAAAAAAAAAATTTTGGTGAGCCAAATGCAAGATTATAGGAGAAGATTAGCAGGTGAGTTGAGCCTGACCATATGGATACATGATGGAACATTACTAAGATCTCCTGAAAAGCTGTACCTGAATTAACAGCTGCATCTTGTTTTTCTGTTTATGAAGGGAAACCTATTTAAGCATCAAGCATGGTTATGTTCCCTGATGTCTATGCTTCTACTGGTTTAGCATCCATCAGACTGAGAAAGTTCCCAACTTCAACAGCAAATTAAGAAACAAAATTTCTTTTACCTCATTTAGTCACCATCTCTATTGCCTGAATAGCATTAGCTAAAAGAAAGACTTTGAAAAAAACAAAAGGCATATCTGGAAAGATGGTAGTGGAAAAAAAAAAAAAACATAGCTGGAAAGAAGGTAGTGAAGGCAGACAGTGGGAAAATTATTGTTGCCGAAGAGATGAGAGGACTACATCCTGAAGCGAACTGTCCCTTTTCATTGCAGCTTTGAACTCATCAAAGGTGACTTTTCCATCACTGTTGGCATCCATCCTATCAAATATCTCGTCCAATTTCCCCGGTTCTACTATATCTGCTGGAAGGCAGTCCTCGGGCAAAGCCTGCTCGAAAAAAATTCTACATGTCATCTAATCTTGGAAGCAGTTTAAACTTTTCAAGTTATAAAAATTGTTAGGGAAGCAGTTTACTCTGAGCATTGATGCTACTTCTTCCTTCGTGATGCACCCAGATCGGTCTGTATCATACATCTGTTGACCGAAAAGCAAAAGAAAATTTCAGCTTAGCTGGACAGGTTACTTCTTGATGTTGCAAGTTGGAGGGGAATCAGGGAAGAGAGCATACCTGGAAGCACAGACGGAGAGCATCATCCCCTTGAGAGTTCCTGAGGCTGGAGAAACCACAAAGAATCTCCCTCATGTCAACTGTTCCATCACGGTTGTTGTCAAATAGATCGAAGATGCGGGGTGCCATAGGGATCAGTAACGACATGTTCATTGCTTTCAGCACCTCTTCGAATTCGGATAGAGTAGCATTATCACCTTTTGCACACCTGCAAATATATATTCCCCCCTTAGAATATGAAAAATTGATAATAGAGCAATCAAACTCTGGCCAGCTTGATGCTAAAGCTTCTTTATGCAATTTATCACGGTCAAATGCTGATAAACCTAAAACTCTACGCAAACTGAACTAAAACTTCGGGGCATGAAATAGTTTGAGTACTCACAATTTGGAAAAATGTAGCCTGAGTTTCTCAATTTCATCCTCCTTGAGGTCATGTGATCCTAGTAAAGATTTCAACTTTTTGGTTCTTAAGAAAATTGTGCTACTCCACACACTGGCTATTGCTGCAGCTCGGAATTTGCGACGGGCATTGAAACTCTGCAGCCTTGAGACAATCTCGGGGTCCATTTGTTCCTCTTTTGCAGAATCCCCTAAAACCCAAGGATGATTTAGAACCTGTCACCACATGTAGTACGTTGTTTTAGAGGAGGCTCTCGATAATAATAGGAAAAGACCAAATAAGTTAAGGCTTTGGGAATCTGTACATCTTGAGCACTCGGTCTCCTTTCGGGATCAACTTGCAGGAGATCAGTGATCAGTTGTTTTGCTGATGAAGTAATGTTCTTCCACGTCTTCTCATAGAAAGTGAAGTCACCCTGCATAGCAAAGCATTTGCCTTTCAGAACCATGGAAGTAGGATAAACTGAACAGTGAAGAAAATGATCTAGGTTTGGTAGAGGCAAGAAAATATCAACATACAGCCAGTATCACTTGTTGTTTCTGCTTGTTGGACTGAGCAATGAAAGGCGGGTACCTGCAATATCAAAGGAAAAAAACAAAAAAACTAAGAACTTGAACCGAAAATCGGGATCTTGATCGTTGACTTTTGGTAACAAATGATAGGCTACAATTTGAGACACGAGAAAATTAACTCACCCTGAGAGCAGGATATACAAGATTACTCCCAAAGACCACATATCAGTTTTAGAGCTAATTCTGCCTTGAGAAAGAGCTTCTGGTGAGACATAATCAATGGAACCAAACAACCCAACAACTGGATCGGTGAACTCTTCCACAGAACTCAATCCAAAGTCCATAATCTTCAAAGTAGAATCATCGTTTTCATTCAAGAAAAGACAGTTCTCTGGCTTCAAGTCTCTATGAACAATATTAGCCCTGTGAAGAGCTCCCAGTCCTTCTGCAATCTGCCTAACCACAGCTGCTGCTTCACTCTCAGAGTACCTGTCTCGAGCGACAATCCTGTCAAACAGCTCTCCACCAGAACAAAGCTCCAACACAAGATGCACCCCATTTTGATCCTCATAAACATCATAGAGGTCAATCACATTCGGATGCGGAGATACATTTTCTACTATCTTTCTCATAACCAATATTTCATTTGTAAGTAAAGCATCAGATACTGAAACCTGCCTCCATGTTGGGAATTTGAAAGAAGCAATGCTGCTCTCACCATCACCGCGAGATCTCGGAATTCCTGATGGAGTTGACGGGCCTAGTCTTTTCAATGTCTTGATGGCCACCTGCCTCCTATCTCCACCTGTCTTCAGTATACCTCTCCTGACAACTGAGAACCCACCTCTTCCTAGAATGTCCGAAACTTCATATTCATCTAAAAGTTTTCTTGTTTCCTGTCCCATGAAGACAATTTCCCGGAAACTAACTACCAAACACGCAACAGAAATGGAATCTTGAAGACTTAAAACTTTCAGACAAAAAAAAACAAATAATGGGAAGAACCAGGCAGGTTGTGTTCAATTATAAGGGAGAGAAGAGACAGAAAAGATTGACATCAGCTTGAGAAGACTTTTTGCATTAGTTTATGGATGAAATTCATATGGAAACAAGAGAATAAATTATAAGAGATGGGAGCTGAAGAAAAACAGACAAACAGGCAAGGTCAACTAAACCTTAATTATTAGTCTAGTGAGCTTCCTTGTCTATCTTCAAAATTCTTTATCTTAAACTCAAAACTTAAGCTTTGTTCATCTCTCTACACCAAAGGTGTTTGTTACTATAATCTTTCTTTTTTTCAATGGTTAAGATATTCTCTCATCAACTTGTATGTAAACCGATATTAAATTTTATCTTTAAAAGATTTTAATATAAAAATAAGAAACTCGAAAAATCAAAATACTGAACAAACCTTTTATCTACCCAATTTACCACTAATATTTTCTCTAAATTTTTAAAAGAAATTTTATAATACCTGTATATCATCTTAAATTTATATAATTATATTCTTAATATTTTAGTATGGTATTCATTTAAAATATACAAATGATGATATTTAGGCAGGGAGGCAGGCTAGTTAATTTAGATTGATTCAAATCAATCCAGAACAGTTGAAAAAAATTAAACTAAATTTTAACCAAGCCACGTATGAAACAAGTGAAGATAAGATAACATTAAAAAAAAAAAAAAAAAAAACTTGCCCAGGCCAGAGATCAGGTGGCAGATTAACTTGGTTTTAATAGGTGTGCATACGAAGTGATAGTCTTACAAGAACCTTTGTGGGTTCTAAAACTTTAACAGGTTCATGAGCTTGGAGCTGGAGGTGCCAGGTCAGCCCTGGAAACCAACAGAGTATAAATGGGCCGAGCTAGAATCCTCTGCAAAAACTATCAACATGGGCTTAGATGGTCCAGTTCCTCGAGGCTATAAGGCCTAGAGACATGTCTATGGAATTAAGAAAGGTGCTTAAGGCTTAAATAGGATATTATACCTACTAATTAATTTGATTATCTCCTCTAATCTGGCCTTTTGGTAAGGCTTAAACGTATTTGGGTTGGTGTTACTCTTAACCTAAATATGGCCTGTGTTAAATTTTGTTTCCTATTGAATATTTCTAGGCCTGTTCTTTGATTGCTGGAATGTATTCACCATCTCTTAAAAAAAATCACACTCAGATGTTAAGTTATCAATAAATATCCGTATCAAGTATAATCTTAAAAAAAACCCATAAATATTAAATTATGGGATTAACTCGAATTAATTATTTATCTGGTTTTAAAAAACACTTAATTGGGTGTTGATCCGATTAGGTTGATGGGGTCAACAAAATCATAGACAAACTCATTAAATATACAGGTTTTAACTGGTTGAGTATTCTTTTCAATTAATTTAAGCTTTGTTCACTAATTTCCAAATCAATCCGCCGAATATTAACAACTACGCTTAATAAAGGTAAGGGAAAAAAACAGCAGCGGCAGCAGAACTCAGGACAATAAATATTATTGCGCAACTTAATTTCCTTAAGGTGGGGGCTAATGGTGACAAGGAATCATTAGAATTTGCATTGAATTTGACCAGGTGAATAATACAATGGTTGGATGGTGACAAATTATATGACTCGAAGAATATTTATTGTAATAATTGTTTGGAGCATCTAAAAAGAAAAGAACAGTCAGGAAAAGCATAACTGGGGGATCTGAGTCCCTTCTAGATATTGTAGAGTCTGAGTCTTTGCAAGAAGAAAACGCGGGCAAGCATCTTGCGTGCATGAATATATACATACATACACCTAACGTAGAGAGAGGAATCAAAGTGGGAAAAATGGGAACAAAAGATGGGGTTGAAAACTTGAAAGAGAGGATGCAGGAAGTGGAAAGGGACTTCCTTCGATGACAAATATGCTTACTTCAAAACCTGCCTGCCTAACTTTGTATGATCTTTCCGTGTTCATAGAGAACATTATATAATTGTTCTCTAGATTTTCTTACCTTTCAAATCAGATTCTTGGTTGTTCCCCCCGTTATTCTCCCCATGCCTGACCCAAAGCACCGGACTAATTTGATATTTTCCGTCCTTGTGTCAGTTTGGTAACGTGTAGTGCACTGTGATTTCACCTGCGTTTTGCCGGTAAAAACACCAAAAACTATGCGGTGCATCGGTTTGCTAAATTATATTTTTAGTTTTAAAAATAGAAAATTCTAAGTTCTAACCCTCCTAAATTCTTTTTCACACGTCTAATATTCATCGTACATGAATTTTACTCATTTCATGTCTCCGCCAGGACACCCTAGCCTCAAATCCTGGACAGGGAGGATGGGATTCAGGGATGAGAGAAAGCTTAGCTCCATGGTAAAGACTTTGAACCCAGCTCAATCATATCCGAGGACTGAATTCGAGTTAAAATCCAAGTCAATTTTAAATCATGTCAAGCCAAACCTGTCAGATCATCGCTGCTTAAAACAAAAAAGGAACGCATGTGTTCAATGTGCAAAAGATTCTTTTCATCAAGTTTTTTGACCCTGGACATAAAAGCATGCTAGTGCTTGGAACTCTTGAGATGCGACAAGAAGAGTCCATGATTGATGTAAGATACAGATGCCAGCTTTTGAGTGCTGCTAGACAGCTAGAGGACCACATCTTTCTTGTAACTTCAACTAAATCCAACAACTGTTCCTGGACTCCACCACTACTTACTTTCTCTATGCCCTCTGTGCGAGGGTGTGTTGTGCGCACAGGAAAGGAGGCAATTCTGTTCAAGTGCCTTTTGAAAAACTGGTCGGGTGCATTGAACAAGCAGAGAAAGTGGGGGCATTATAAGGTCCCTTCTGATTCAACTCAACACACAAAAATAAGAAAAAACAAGGAATAAATAGATCAAGCAAGGAATGTAGGGATTTTGCACTAACACAAAAGACAGCATAATGTATGAAAGCACCATATATTGATGTATGTGTACATATACTTGACTACATGCCGATATGAACTTTTCAACAGCAGTACAGAATATGGGTTTGGTCCTTGCCAGTTCATACATATACTTGACTACATGCCGATATGAACTTTTCAACAGCAGTACAGAATATGGGTTTGGTCCTTGCCAGTTCATTATTGGCCCTTCTTCAATACTGCACAGAAAGCAACCTAGAAATCCTAGACTTAGCAAGATAAAGAAGCAGAACAGAAACTCAGAAGTTCACAAATGTCTTAAACATCTACATATAAGAACATATTAAACTACTAAGACTCGTAAGGAAGAAGTTTCTGCGCTATGAAGCAGAAACTGTGTTGATGATGGCCTTCTTCCCAGAATGTTAGCTGTTTCCCCTTCTAGGATAGTGCAGAACCAGGGAGAGCAGCAAGGTATTTTGCATCTTTCGTTAGACATACCACATGCCAACATCCTGCTTTTGAATCAGATCCATGGAATAATCAACTGGTGGACTGGGGAACGGAGAGCCAAATCTGAAGTCAGTAATATTGTCATTGGCATTGGTATCAAATGCAGAATCAAATGCTTTGCAGTGATCAAACTGATTTTCAGTTGATGAGAAAACAGGATTGTTCACTGGCATGCTGGTTGCTTCAGTGATGTTGTTTCCCACCATAGCCCCTTGGCCGTAGAAGCTATCATCCAGCTGAAATTGGAATTTCTGTTGTTGCTGTTGATTTTGACCACCAATAATATTAGCATTCCTATGACCCAGCTGAAACTGGAATTTCTGTTGCTGCTGTGGATTTTGGTCCCCCATAAAATTCACATTCCTGGGATTCAGCTGAAATTGAAATTTCTGCTCTTGCAGTTGCTGCTGATTTTGATCTCCAATAACATTGGCACTCCCAGGACTTACGTTTTTGTCTCGCTGAAGATTGGTATCATAGAAAGACATAAGATCAGAAATCGTTTTTTGCCCATCTTCTGAAAGTCTAAGACCTGAAACATTAAATGAAGGAGTCTGGTTTGGAGCGGCTGCCTTAGTTTGGGGAAATGGGAGAGAAAACACAGCTGGTTTGTCATTGTTAATTTGGAAATTAGACAATCCAAGTCCCTGAGAAGTGTTGGTGCGGTATAGGCAATTCATTTGGTGATTATTTCTTGCAGTGATGTCAAGAAACCCAAGTCCGGAATCGTTGTAGGGGCATTGAGGATGCTCGCACCTATACACCTTTTGATCAACCAACATGTGTGGCTCGCCAGCAGGCTGCTTCCTTTTCTGAATGAAATCCATGCTTGTTTCAACAAGCTCTCCCTTAATTTGTGGAGCTGCTGGTGGCATCATAAATCTATCTCTTGGTCCAGCTGCCGTTTCCATGTTGAAAAGACTGACATCAAGACGCTTACAATCCTCTACTTCAACATTGGGTTCATCATCCACTCCTTCAACATCATAATCACTGGAATCGCTGATGACACACGAACCACTTCCACCAGCAGACACAGGAGGGCAGCTATCTGGATATAATTTTCGGGACAGTGTTTCTTCCTGATTAATTATTGCCAGCCAAGTGGCACTCTCCTTGGCAGTCATCTTATCCTGCAAACATTTAGACTGGCGAACAAGCTTGCGAATCTTGGCAATATCAGGAGAAATGTGCTTAATCACTGCTGTCAGAACACTGACTTTCCAAGCCTTCTTCAGATCATGGGGCTTCTTGTATGGAGGAGGACCCTGATCCTTGGGCAAACCCAGTTGAGGCCACCATTCCTCGTTCGCAGTGGGCCACCATGGGGGGGCAACACCTTTCTCCAGTGGGAAACGCCTCTGGGGTGGATCACAGTGCTGCATCAGGGCTGACAGAAGCGATCCAAGAGTTGTATCCTGAAGTTCCTGCAAGGTGTGAGGTGTGGATGCTGCTGGACCACAATCTTCACTCTTTCCAGGGATTGAATGGTCTGCCTGATACTTGGAGATAGCAGCAGGGCCATTCCGATCAAACCTGACTTTTTCCTTCCACCATCCCCGGAGATTGTCAGATGCTCCACTCACCGGCTTTCCCTTCTCAGGAATGATCCCATACACAAAACCCTGAGCTTTGCAAACTTCCATCATTTTCAGCATATATTTCAGGATACCATCTTGTGCTCGTGACATCTTCTTCCTCCGTGCTTGCTCCTGAGACTGACGATGTTTTGCATGATCAACAACTTCCGTATTCTTACCCTGCTCTTTAAGTCGCCTAAGCAACATTCTGTCTCTCCACATCCTCCTCTCAAGCTCATCCACATCCATCTCTTCATCGCTGTAATCCTCCTCGATTGTTGCCCCCGGTTCGCGCTCTGGAACCGCATCCATTTCTCCAGGAGGAGCCGAGAAAAAGTCCAGATTGTTGCAAAATCCCATTTCTTCAAAGATTCCCATTTCAGCACACACCACAGCCAAATCCGTTTAATAATATAGAAGATTGAGCTCAGTTAAGATATGCTCCGCCTCTCTTACAATATCAATCTCCACACACAACTATCGCTTAGAAGTTCTTATTCTTTGGAATTCAGTGCATGTGATGCACAAAAGGCAGCCACAGCTAAGCTCCTGCAAGCCAAATAAATGCACTTAAATATTTAGTGAAAGTTTCCCCAAATCTCTTACAGGAGGTCACGTACAATGAATCATTAAACTCTAATTTAATGTAAAACAAAGAGAGCACAGAATAGCATAAACGTCATATATTAGACTAACACCTAATTATCGAACAAACAAAAACAGAGTAACTGCTTTAGAAGCTCGACAAAGTGTATCTCCACCGACATACAAATATAATCACAGGTCCATTAAGGCTCTCTTTAGCTGGACATTTGTAAAACAAACAAACAAACAGATAAATATGCAAACATAACATAAAGTAAGCTTTATGATTAATAGTATCAAAATCAGTTACGATTTGAAACAAATGAACTTGCTTCTCTCATGTCAGTGAGAAAAATTAATTCCAGGGATATTCAAAAAAAAACTGCACAATTGTCTCAACCTGGTGGTAAATCAATATCACCAGGAAGCAGACAACATAAATTCAAATCCTAAACGAAAATACCACGGATCCCAGCCTCCACTCGGACACTTCAACAGGGTGTCCAGGCGGTGGGCTGTGTCTTCACATGCCCGGCAATTAGTCTTAATTCCAGCTAAGCATGCCTGTATTACCATAAAACAAACTAATAGTACTAAAATGAAATTAGATACAATATCTCAAAACCCCATTTTACATGTCACAATATCAAGAAAACAATAAGTTTTTGAATTAAATTTTAGCAACCAGCAACTACAGAATAAACAGGAGGGTACCATCTTCACTAATGATCATCGTAATATAGGAGCAAAACTTTTAGAGGGCCAAAACTATAATACATTCATAAACCTCAGATCTACCTGTAACTGGATTATGTTACATCACTAACAACTAAGATTAAGGAGAAAATGATTCTCTACCAAAAAAAGGAGAGAGAGAGAGAGAGAGAGAGAGTTATTATTTTGTAGCTTATTAAACAAAAAATTCCAGCAAAAACTGCTTGTTATGTAAGCAGAGAAAAAGGAAAGAAAGAAAGAAACTCACTTTTTTAATAATAACAACACTGTAAGTCTGTAACAAAGTCTGATGTCAGTTCTTTTAAGATAAATTTCAAGCCTTTTATAACACAGACAAGCATGATAAGTCTCCTAGAGCCATCTTTCCTTAAAAACAAAGCAGTGAAAGGACACAACGTACCATGAATTAGCAGGGAACCAAAAGGGTTATCATCATGATTCATGAAAAGACACAAAAGAATCACCAGAACTTCCTTTTTGTGCGTGACATAAATGATGATTAATTAATAACAAGATATTGATTAACATCAACAATTAATAAAGCATATACAAAATCCCAGGACAGTACATTTAATAAGCAAAAAAGATCAAGCAACAAAACAACACTTAATCATGAAAGACATGGTTTAATACAAAATTTAAGAAATGGGATCCAGTAGATTTATTGATAAACAAAGAAACGATGACAAGATTGAATCTTTACCAAGTTAATGAGTTATGGCTTTGTAAGAGCTGCTGCAACCATTGAAGAGATTAACAAAGTTTCTCCCTTTTTACCTTTCTGGGGTTAAGAAGAAGAAGAAGAAGCTCTCTTCTCCTCTCCTCTCCTGCTCTGCTTACAGTTTAGACATAGAGAGGGGGGGTGGGGGTGTGGAGACTTTAAGGTGTGTTTTTTGTTTTAAATTTTTCTAGTCATACTGTCCCATGAGAGTAATAGGAGAAAAATATAAAGAGGGAGAGAGAAAGGTGGCAATTTGTCTGAAGGAGGGACAGATATGCAAATAGTGGTTTTTTGGGGGGTATTTTGGGGTGGGTAAATTTATAGATAACCATGGTTAGGATGGGTTTTAACCGTGGTGATGGTTGGAATTTTGGATAATTTGGAGTTTGGAAAGAGTTTGCTATATGGGGAATTTCTTGTGTGGGGTTATTCACACTCAAAGTATGGTGCTCTATGGCTATGTTGTGAGGTGGACCAATGGGTCCTGTGTGGATGAGAAAAAAAGGGTTCGGTGAGGGATGGGGACAAGAGAAGTTAGGCATTTTTGTTGAAAAAAATTCTTTTTTTTTTCTTTTTTAATCTCCTTTTGTGCTAAAAAATAATTGGGTGTCATTTGGAAATTTTGGAATTTCAAACAATATATTTTAGAATTACCTTTTGTAGCTTATTAAATTGCATATTTAGATTCTATTCTACCTTGTTTTTTTTATATATAATATGTATAGCACGTATTTGTATCCTTTTAATAGTTTATAAGATAAAATTAGTTTGAAGATATAATTCTTTATTAAAGAAAGGTCGGGTAATGTTTAATTTGTAAATAGTATCAAAACCCAAAGTCTTTTTTCTGGAGAAAATATTTCTTTATAAATGGTATAAAATAATGTTTTTGAAAATAATAGAAAAATTTTAAATATTTCTTAAATAGGATAGTATCAATTTTCTTAAATAGAATTAATTAACAAGAGTTATTAAATTACTCAAAATTAAGAGATTTAAATCTATATTTAAATAAAAGTTTGAAAGTGGGATTCAACTACACGAACTATATAGAGTTGACAAGATTTTGTATGTGGGATTTAGCTGTATTCTTTAAAATTTCCTTTCTTGTCGAACTTAATATATTTCATTTATAGATCGTACTTTGTTTTTTTCATTAAAAAAAAAACATATATTAGCAATAACTCAATTTTTCATGGAATCTATCAATATATCATTAGTTTGAAAAAATATTTTTTTCATTAAACAATCTAAACGTGTTTGACTTTATAAATAGTATCGAAATCTTTCTTCCTTGGGAAATACTTATTTTTTATAAGAAATTTTATAAATGATATAAAATCATTTGTGAGAACAATATAACTATTTTATAAAAAAATTTATTGAAAAATAGTTGTCTTTTCCTTCGCAGTGAGAGTCTTTTGATTTTTACAGTGAGAGTCTTTTGATTTTTTTTAAATGACAAAAAACGATTTGATGGTGAAATGATAATTTCTTCTACTCGTATAACTCATAACTAGTTATGTAACTCGTGCTTCATTACAGGTTAGATAAAAAATATTTGAGGAAAAAAAAGATCTTAAACCGACACGAGTGTGTTTTGAAGAAAAGAAAAAAGTTGTTAATCTATGTTAATCCATTAAATTCATAACCCAGGTCATTTGACCAAAAAAAATCAATCCTTAACAAGCTAAATGTTAAATGTTGAAAGATAAATTTTTTTAAAAAAAAAAATCTAACATACAAGAGGATAAAAGAAATAACAATTATAATCTAAAAAAAGATTTGAGCCTGCTCGGGTCAACCCATAAAACATACGGGTCAAGTTATCAAATTGGGATAACCCAATAAAAATGAAAATAGAGAAAACCATGAAACTTAGTTTTTTTAAAAAACCAGTGTTGAATTATGAGATGAAAAAAAAAAACAACGCCGAAAGAAAAGGTTGATGCCACCCTTATTATCTTATAAAACTCGTGTCCCGAGCTATTTCATTAGAAACACCAAATATATATATAAAAAACCACAAAGATCAATTATCGACAAATTAAATATTGAAAAATTAAATTAAAAAAACCAATAACACAAGAGGACCTCGAAGAAAAAAAGTAACTGAAAGGAAAAAAAAATCTACCCAAATTAACCTGCCAAATCCACAAATCATTTAATGGGATCAAGATAACTCTATATGAAGAAAAACAAATAAAACCATGAAGTTTAATTTTCTAGAAAATCAACTCATAGTAATGAGATCAAAAAAGAAAATAAGTCCATAAAAAAAGTAAGGAATCCATGTTAGCTTATGAAACTTGGGATCTAGGCCATTTAATTAGAAGCATTAAATATGGAAAAACCATGAAGCTCAAACCTTAAAAAAATCAAATGTTAATTGATGAAATTGAAAAAAATATTCAATCACAAAAAAAATTAAAAATAGCAATCAAATAATCATTTAAAAAAATACAAAACAATGGATAATTTTGGATCAAACGGCTGGATTGAAAAGAAAATTCAATTTTACAGAAGAGTTAAAAAGAAGAAACCACCTAAAAAATAAGGACCGAACCTAAACAATAAATAACAAACAAGATATTTTGATTGAAAGATAATATTGAAAACAATTAAAAGTTTATAAAATAGATAAGAAACGAATGAAGAAAAAAAATCAAGACCGAATTTGAAAAGGAAAAAACAAAGATTTTAGGTTGAATGGTGAAATTTAAAAACAAAAACCTATAAAAATATCAAAAACAAAAATAAAAAATAAAAAAAAATAAAAATTAATACTGAGTATCTCCAACAGACCACCATGAAGTTTTAATTGTTAAATATGAGTTTCAAGAGAGGAGAAAAGAGAGAGAAAAGAGAAGGAAAAAAAAAGAAACGGCTCCTATTAAAATTCATTAAAAATCATCAAACATGCGTCAATGATAGAAGAAAAAGACGTTATGGAGAATCTAATGACATGATATAAGATAATTTTTCATCGTCAAAGAACATTGTACAAGCCATCGAAATGTGGTGGAACCCTTCCATGTGCACGCATCTAATAATTTTAAAAATTTAATAATTTTTAATTAATATAAAATACCATTTTTACAATTTTTACTCCTATGATAATCTGGTTATAACGTAAAGCCAACGTAAAGATCCGGGAATGCAGGCTGCTGAAACCCCCTTGTAAAAAATACATGACAGTGAATGGATGGAACAGATGGTGTGAGTGACTACACAATAAGTTTTCTGGAACAATTAAAAAACGCACGGCAGTTAGCAGATTCGGGACGGCGCCCGAACGTGCGTAAATGGAAGCCTTGCTTCGTGGAAAGAGGTCAATCTCATTTATTTAATATTTTAACTAATTAATTACATTTACTTATTTTCATGTTTTTTTTTTTTTAACCAGATTCCATTTTACCATGTGTAGCCTTTTTAATCCCTTTCCCTTTTCTAGTTTCATGAACGGGGTGAGGTAATAAAAATATAATAATATTTTATTTTTAAAATAAATTAAATTGAGTTTTGTAACGCTTTTGTGTTGCCCAAGATTCCAAATCAGTCACGCCTTCCATGTAAACTAAATTTACTGCCCACTGATTTTTCCTCGATGCAATCACAAGAAAGTTTTTCTTGCCTGTGATGTGTAAATTCATTCCCATTTTGCATTAAAAATATTTTAAAAAATCATTAAATTTAAAAATATCATTTTATATTATGAGTTTGATAATATCAGATCAATCCGCTCAACCAGAAATCATGATTATATTTTATAATTATAATTTTAATCTCGATCAATCGATCGATATACAAAAACTATTCCATCGATACTTCTGATTATTTGAAAAGGAAAAAAAAATCATCACAAGACTTTCTAAAAAGTAATTTCGATTCCTTAATTACATGGAACATCTGTAAGAAGAACATGATCAAGATATTAAAACAAGAAAGGAAAAGGGTAATCGATGAAGCTCATCATATCATATCATATCACCTGTGAAATTTATTTTGATATTGTGGTGTGAGATTCGCAGCGCACAATTTAACTCTTCAATCAATTTTGTATGATCAAGAGTATTCTTTCCCTTCTCGGTGCTCCAAATTCTCATACCAACCGGGCCAGGGCAGGAAAATAACTACGAAATTTATTTATCTTTTTAGTATGATACTCAATATTACATGCCGTTTCTCAATTTATTTAGTTTTCCCATGCGGAATGCCCATGTGATTAAGAAATTAAAAATAGTATCATATATACATAAATAATAAAAAAAGAAATCAAATTAAAGATCCAATGAAATGGGGTGCAGTTGCACATTACTGCTGAACTGGTGATGCAATGGTTCACTGTATCTATGTTCCTCTTGTAAAGTGGCCCTTTCCTGCTTTAATTCACGGTTTTATTCCTTTAATTTGTCCATCCAATGTAATAAAATGTATTTTTAATTAATGTTCTTGCATGAATAATGAATGCCGTGTCTAATGGCTTTTTCGAGACCAGTCGACAGTACTGTCTCTGGCATCTTGTAATGATACTATATTGCGATATTGTATCAAATAGGAGCTTGGGTCTGTGCACGGAGTTCAGTCTTGTTTTGTGGGTGTAAGAGTGACAAGTTATGCAAGAGCATTTTTAATTATGATTTGCTGGATCCATAATTAAATAAAATATTGGCACTTCATGCTTCTCTTCCAATGGTGGCAATGCATTCATGGACAGTCAACCATATTAACACAGATAAATAAATGTTTTTTTTTAAATAATAATAATAATAATATCTGGCTGTTGATTTGAGGTGAAGATAATAAAAATAATAAAAAATATATATATCTCATGTATTTTACATCTTAAAAAACATAAAAAAATCAATTAAAAACCATTCTAAAAATAGATTTATGTTTTTATTTCCCTAACCGAACACATTTATATTCCTATCATTTTTGTATTTTATTTTCCGAGACAATAATCTAGCAATTTCTAAATATTTTTTATTTAAAAAAACAAAAGAAAGGGAGAAGGGAACGTGGTGGTGGTTATTATATTGAGTTTTGAGAAAGGTTACCTAATGCAACTATCATACGTTGTGAATCATTATTTATTTGTGTATTTATTTCTTGATATTCGAATTATTTTTTCCTATTCTTCTATTCTTTTAATTTTTATATTAATTACGATCTTCGCTTGGAAGACTGTGTGAGAAAATCAATACAAAATAATATTTAAAACTCCATCAATTTTAAGTTATAGTTTATTTTTTAATAATTCATAGACCAGATTTTTTTTAAAAAAAGCACTCGCGCTCTTAATTGAAAGTGTATCATTAACCTCCAAGTTTATATATCAATCACTATTTATGTATCAATATATTTTTAAATTTGTTTTTTTAACTTAAATTCATGTTTAAAATGGTAAAAGACATGGTGATAACATAACATATCCAGATATTGCAAAATATCATGTTCAAATAACTTTGAGCCTAGCTTGCTTCTAGACTCAGCATCATTGGATTGACCTACGCGTTGAATCTAAGTATATATGAACATGACTAAGTGTCAAACCCAATATTTTTTTGTTCAGCTATGCACTGAAGCAAAATACATTTGAGTTTAATGAACTACCAAACTTAACGTTTTTGAGTTCAATTATACATTGAGCCCAAATAAACATAGATCTGATATGCAGCTAGACTCATCACCTATGAGCTTGACATTGTGTCAGGTCTAAGCGGACATGAGTTTGACGATTATTATTGACCTCATGTTGGACTTTGTTTGTTTATTATTGTGATTTTAATATAAAATATTAATGTTAAAAATAATAATCTCTCTACACCTTTAGGTGTGTAAAAATCTCTTAAGAACCTAACATATTTTCATCAACATTAATATCACGCAGGAGATATTTGTCCCTCGTTAATATTGTGTAAGAAATATTTATCTCTTATTAATGACATTACCAAAAAGAAATGACACTTTAACCTTTCTATTTAAGTAACATGATAAGGTTTAGGGGTTATATATACTCTCTAAATCACCACCTAAGTAAATGATTCATAATTTATATTATCTAAGTATTCATATTTTAATTTTGAAAGTATTTATAATACAAATACAAGAACAAACACTCTTGTTCTTAGAATTTAGAGCTTAATTTTTTATTTATTATATTTGTTTTATTAAAGATCACTGATTTCATTAATTGAGAATCATTAAACCCTATTAAAATTAACTCTTTTTTTTTCATAGGTATTAGTTATTTTATCATCTTCTACTTTTTAAGCTTTGAGAAATAAAATATTGGCATAAATATATAATTATCAACTGCAAAAACACTCCTAAATTTTTTTTATTTCTTGAGCATTTTAAATTCTGTAACATCATCAATTACTATTCCTCACTCGATTCAAATGAATTTAGACAGAAACCATACCCTACATTCTTAAAAAAAAAATAAATGATATGTTGCTGTCAAACCATGTTTTATTCATCAAATATTTTAACAGGACAAGTAAAATTGCTAGCATTGGTTAGAATGCCAAGCAAGTCATCAGAAAAATATGGCTTCGTGTCCCTCTGCACATAATTCTTTCGTGGAATAGTCACGTTACATCATAGAATAAAAATAAACCTTGAAGCTTAATCCATGTATATGTATAATAAAGAATAATATAAATTATATTTTAAGATTTTATTTAACAACTTAAACTATTAAATTAAAATAATTTTTTGATATAATATTCCAAAAAAATTAAATTTTTTTATTTTGACATGAATATATTAAAATTATTAAAAAACACAAGAAAAACATTAATTTAAAAAATTTAAAAATAGAAGTTCCTGTATTTCTAATTAACTTGTAATTATTGCACCGGCAAAGCTCCAAAGCCAATTACTGTGAAAATCATTTAAAACGTAACCTTTTTTTTTTGTTTTTTTGTAAACTTTTATCTAACAAAAATAGAAATCTGCCATCAACGTCATTTGAGTGCTCCCTTGTTTCTTTTCTGTGTTAATTTCCTCAACAGTAAAAAGCAAAGAAAAGAAAGGACCAGTAGCAGCCGCCACACAGGTGGAGAAACCAGCTGCCTCCATGTAAAAAACCCCACCTAAACATCCCTCTCAGAACCTGACACGTATCACATCAAGTAGGTCTCACCTTGTCTTAAAAATGGTGGAGGACATGTCACCTCCTCGAATAAAATGATTCAATCTAGTGGCAGCCGACCCTTTCAACCTTTCCCTGTCTCCTCGCGAGTTTGGGACTCTCTCTCTCTCTCTCTCTCTCTCTCCCCTTACAATTCTCCTCTGCAATCTCTGCTAAATAAAGGACGTGATGATATTTTGGCACTGGTTGGATTTGGGGATTGGAACTCGTATTTCAAGCAAAGTTCATGACAGTGATGGGACTTTTGTGGGTCTTTTTATACTTCCATGTGAATAATATAATATATTTGCATGCCATTGCCACCTGTAGAAATTAATTCCACAATTCTAAAATCTGGACCGGTAGCCTGATAGGCCAATATAGATAATGTTCGTCGTTCAACTGTATTTTTTTTTTAAATTAATTTATAGATAACACATTAATCTGTAAATAAACCATTAATTTACAAATCAATATAGATCATGATTGGTGTTTCTGTTCAACGACAATCATAAAAAGTCGTATAACACTTTGTTTGGGTATAAAACGGGGAGGGAACAAGACGGGAAGAGTGAAAGAAAGAGGAAAGGGAAGGCGACGAAAGGTGTTGGAATGAACTGGAGATATATAGAAAATTAAAAGTTGTTTCACGGTAGTGGTTTTTTTAAAAATATATTTTATTTAAAAATATATATGAAGATAGTGTATTTTTTTTAAAAAAATATTTAATTTTAACAATAACACATTTCAAAAATAAAAAAATTAATTTCAAAAATAAAAAAATTTAATTCTCATAAAACATCATTTAAAACACAATTTTAAATGTAGTCTTTCTTTCATTACTGGAAACAGTATGAAATTAAGCGGAAAAATCTTAAATTAATAAGTTAAGTAATTTTTTTCATACCTTCTCAAACGTAGTAGTGTAAATACATCTGTGGTCGATATGCTTCCATGACAATCAAGCAGCAACTTGTACATTACTATATCATGGTGGCCAATGACCATCGCCAACACACACCACTCTAATTGAAGATTCATTTTATACCCCCAAGAAATATTTTGTGGTTATATATGATCACATAAAATAAATAAAAATAAATAAACATAAATCCCACAATTAATCTCTTAAAATTGAAGAGGGACGATTATTAATTCTTTTCCATTTTAAGAAAATG
>Ga0325411_1000164_pt1 | contig 67066 bp, 44 predicted proteins | sample PopdelMetagenome_13_FD_206181 | JGI IMG/M metagenome (GOLD analysis project Ga0325411, IMG submission 206181) | Populus deltoides microbial communities from Bellville, Georgia, United States - Xylem-PdIQD-R4 | ecosystem: Host-associated > Plants > Phyllosphere > Stem > Wood/Secondary xylem... | reverse complement strand
TATCTTTATCTTATCTCGAGACATAAACTAAATGCTCTAGCTTCGTGAAAACTTGGAAAAAAGAGCATGGCATGTTTAATTTAATAAGGGATTATCTTGTAAAAGGGCGAGTCTTAAATTAGTCAAACAAGCCTCCTTTCCCACAAGGAGGACTTTCTTGTTCATAAGGGGTCCAATCCCTTTCTTTGGACATATATTGGTGGGATAAATTTGGTTAGTACCAGCTGCTCCTTTTTCTGACCAATTAAACTATATATATATATTGGATTGACTCCCTTGGTTCCATGGAAGATGAAAGCGGAAGGAAGGGGGAGGATTAGATTTTTGTGCCAATTATGAACATCTATCGCATGGTGCTTTGAATGCGTTGTGTGGCGAGTATGAATGGCACATGCAAGGAAGCTCTCGAGTCAAAAACGAGAGACATGAGATGTATAACGAATAATTTATTTGTCATCGTCTGTGTATGTGTTTGTCAAGAAAGACATGCCGATTATTTGCTTCCTAATTAATCCAGCAAAAATTAATCCAAGACTTTGAAGAATTATAATGTGAATATTTCCTTTAGACGACTTCTATATACAATATTGAAATTATTCTAGAAACCATGGAGGAGGACAGAGCTTCCAACGATAACTTCAATTTAAGTTCCTCCCAACATGCAATAACTCATTATTAGTACATAATTAATTAATTATATGCGCTCCAAGGCAAGAAAATACGCTAACACTACAAGAAAATAGTTCAACCATTGCTTGACTTAAAATACTCCATCATAATGATACGCAGACATCCTAGTCCTAGTAGTTATTAATAACACTTAATGTCTTGTGTTTAATATTGTTCTAAAATGAAATCTTATTTCGATGGAACAAAAAAACTAATCCAAAAATACTCTACGGACATTAACAGAGAGATATGAAACACCAGAAGACAAGTAATTATTACCTGCAATTAGATTATTTAATTCCTTAAACCCATTGAAAAAAAAAAATTCTTTCGAGTTTCCAAGTGAAACCGTGAAAGAATCCTACCTAAAAGTAACTTCTAAATTAGTTAATTGTTTTACCATCGCACTAAAATATTCCTATTCAACGACTTCTTTCAGAAAGCAGCCGCCTTCAGGATTCCGAGCCCGAGGCTGTTCAGACATCCCACTTAATTCTTGATCCATATGAAGTTAAAGATTAGGGTTTTAAGCATATATTTCATTCCTTTAATGTTTTTTTAATATTTTGTTAATGTGTGCTTTGTCTTCTGTCTTTTTATTAAAGTCGTCAATGTCCTCCACGATTTATATTACGAGAGGAAAAGAAATCAAATTCCATCACGGAAAAAAGAGAGAGAGAGAGAGAGAGAGAGAGAGAGAGAGAGAGAGAGAGAGAGAGAGAGAGAAATCAAAGAGAAGACATGTTTTGGACTATGGAGTGTTTTGTATGGACGAGGCAGCCCTCGTGGGAGAAATTTCTGCCGTTTTGTTTGATGAAAATAATCATTCGATAAAGAATATTCAAAGGTTTCAAATTAAGAAATAGTAGCTACATTTTATTTGGATTAAAAAAAAAACACTTCCGTTTCTATTTTTTCTCGTGCAAGTGAATTTGAGCAACAATTCAATCTCAAATATTAATTATAAGTTATTTTCTTAATTATACCTCTTCTAAGATTTTATTTTCTCCCGTCCTTTAAAAATTATATTTTATATATCAAGTTAATATCAATTTAAGATTTTGATGAGAAAATAAAAATGTCTTTTATATTACTAACTCAATCTTAGAAACACAATCATTCTTCTTTCTTTTCAATCAAGTTTTATTATTTTCTCTCTTTGCTTGTTTTATTTTTCTTTTTAAACAATTTTTTTTTTGTTTTTAAATGAGATTTTAAAATATGATTTATATTATTCTCTAATACACTTCCTCAAGTGAAAGTTCTTTGAGTTTAAAACTTGCACAGACCCACATTATTTTGTGCTTAATTTTTATCAAATAAATGAGGATGGTGAGATTCGAACTCGTGACCGCTTGATCATCAAGGCTCTGATACCATGTCAAATAACCATCTTAATGCAAAAGCTTAAGCTTTTAGGTGAGATCCTAAGATATGATTTATATTATTATCTAACAACTCTTAAAGCAACTATAAGAGGATGTGTTAAATGAAAAGCTAAAAATAAAAAAAATATTATTTTAAGTTTTGAACGCTTTAAAGTAAAGTACTAAATAAAATGCTAAAATATCTTTTTTCTACCAAAAGTATTATTCCTAAACCAAAAATCATAAATAAATTTCAGGTATGAATTTTTTTGCTGAGCAAAAATAATTTACATGCCATGTAGACTTCTTTTGTTTGAGGCGTAGTGGTTGATGGAGAGTTCGATTTGGGATTTAGAAGATTTTAAATTTGGGTTTGTTCGATCTTGTATTAATATTGGTGAAAGTAAAACAGGTTTTTCTTTATTTCAAATTTTTTTTTTTGGAAAGATTGAATTTCAAATTTTCAATTATGCAGTGAGATTGAAGCTCAAACTTTCAATCTTTAAAAGATTTTCTTTGAGTTCTTAATTAAACTTGAAATTAAGAGCATAATTATCTTGAGTCTCTCTTATTCAGTACTGTAACATTGACTCTCATTGTCAAGATTTCTTTCTTTGATTTTCTCGTTCGTTAGTACAATAATGTCCCCAATCTCTCTAGAACTGAAACATAATTCCACTTGTTAGCAGCTAACAAAGAAAGGAAACAAGTTGGTCGCTGCAGACAAGGAGAGGACTTTGTGCAAAGCAAATTTTCAGATATTGGTCGATTTGTTTTCAATTTCCTAGCTACTTTTCATAGCTTGAGTGTTTTTTTTATTAATAAAACAAAGTTGAAACCCCAAATTTTGATTTTTGTGTTGATTACAACTTGGAGGAGTTGTAGGTGGTTAGGGATGGTAATGAAAAGGATGGAAGATGGTGGATTGTGACTGGATTTGTTTTGAAATTTCTTGGTTGTTTTTATTTTGATTTCTGGATTTGTGTATTGTGTTGTTAGTCAAAAAGAAAATTGAATTCTAAGTTCAATTTAATTTATTTAGTTTTTTTTTTATCTTGAACTTGACAAATGATTTGAATATCATGATATTCAATTAATTCTTTTTTTATTTAACTCAAACTTGGTCAATAACATAAGAAAAATCAAAGGCATATGAATATTAATTAAATATAATTATTTTACAAAATTAATTCTTTTGTATCGATACTTAATTTATATTGATTTCAATTTGAATGTTAAAATCATTTAATATCTTTATCTTATATGTATTTCATTTTAATTTTTTATTTTGCATTGCCTACATATCACGAATTATTGTTTTTTTCTGATAATAGTTTCTTTATCTATTGAACACGTATTTTCTTGAATATAAGTTTAAATTGTTGTATTAAATTACATACATAGTAATAATTAATAGACAAAAAATCAATAATATTGTATTTATTTTTAGAGATTTAAAGGGTTTTGGATTACACAATGGATGATAATTCATAATGATCGAATAAATTAAATTTATTAAGCATAGACATCTGTTTCATTAGAAGAAAATACTTTAACAGCTAAAATAGAATGGGGTTGGTTACTTTACATACTGTAGTATTTTTTTGTCGTATATTTTTTTTATTTGCATCTTTATATACCCAATTGGATACTCAATTTGTGGAATTTTGTGAAGGAAGAAAAAAACTCAATAACAGGAAACTAAAGTGGAAAACATGGAGAAAAGTCATGGCTAATCTAAATTATATTTTTTTCCTTTTACTTATATTTTTCAACCTTGACTGTCTATTTAATTTTTTACTACTCAAATTTGATTTAAAAATTTATTTTTCTTACACTATCAAAAAATTAGCAAATACAAACGTATATACCAACAAAATATTTATGTCACTCAAATTTGATACTGCGGTGAATTTTTCCGACTGAATATGTCATTGCAGGATCCATCAGTAAACACTGACAAAAATACTCCTTGTTTACATACCGAAAGAATTACAGCTAGGAGAGAAAAAATGAAAAATGAAGCTAAAAATTATGATGATGTGTTATTTTTATAGATAGAATTACTGATGGATTTAAATCTATTGAAAAATTCATCTATAATATTTAACTTATAACTTGACGAGTGACCCTCCTCTCTCCCAATGTTATCACAAATCAACATACCACTACAAATACAGTCATCCCAACACTTAATTTGTCAGCATTTCTGTTTTGATTCAAATTTTATTGAGGGTTCCCCCACTTCAAGTAAGCAAAACTTCATATTTTTTATTGTATATTTTTGTAGTTTATGTATTTTGTTTGGGTATTTACTTATTTTATAGTTTTTTCCCATAAAAATTTATTATATGAATATATTATTTGTACATTTTAGGATTTGTTTGAGATTTTATAAAATTGTATTGTTTGTAAATTGATTAAATTTAATTTGAATTTATGACTTAGATGTTTTGTGATGAAATAAATAATAGCTTATCTAACAAGTCCGTTTTATATTTTGTCGATTTTATTGTTGAGTTGAAATTTTTGGTAAATATATAGAAATTTGAATTTATATAAATAATTGATAATGAATTAGTTGTACTATTAAAGCAATTTAAATAAGTTTGAATTAAACCAATGCTATGTTATTTATTTAGTTTATATAATTAATTAATACATGTTGTCATCAATATTCTATGTAGGTTTGACATACGTAATAAATGATCGTTCATAGATGTAGCGAGATTCACTCGAAGAGTTGCGTAGGATGAATTATTGTATTGTAGTTCAAGGTTTTATTAATTACACACTATCTAATACGAGATATATTAGTAGAGGTAATATTATATGTCTATGTAAGAGATGTAAAAATAAAGAGTTTTTGATCCAGATGTTATAATAATACATCTCCTACAAAAAGAGTTCATTTAGAGATACCTGTGTTGATTTGCACATGGAGAACCATATGTTCCTCACGAGACCATAGTAGAAATGATGGTGGGGTTAACTTCTAATTCTAACAACGTGCATGAAGTTGTAGATGACAATAGTAATCCTTATAAAAATATGGTTATTGATGCGAAGTGAATAATCGAGGTTATGTTAGTCAATGTTCAATAGTAGATGAAGAATCTGATACAAACGAGACCATATTTTTTTTTTATCTTTTGAAAGATTATGACAAACCATTATGGGATGGGTGCACAAATCACAGTAAATTATCGATTGTTGCACAAGGTGCCTACCATGAAGTCGGATCATGAGTTGAGTGAGGACGACTATAAAATAATTGTTGAATGAGAGAACAACATTTTATCTGAAGAGAATAGGTTGAAAGAGAACTTTTATGCTGCTAAATCCATGATGAAACCCTTTGGTTTAGGATACTAGAAAATTAACATGTGTACAAACTTCTACATGTTGTACTACCTTGAAAATACAAAGTTGACTGAGTATAAAACATGTGGGCATGCTCGTTATAAACTCAGAACTCGTAGGGGAGGGACTCTTGTCACACATAGAAAACTTAGATACTTTCAAATCACATCTAGACTGCAAATGTTATTTATGTCAATAAAGATTGTTAAGCACATAAAATGCATCATTCACATGATGCGGTGGATGGAGTGATGATGTACCTTTTTGATAGTGAAGCCTAAAAACATTTTAATAGGATGCATCGTTATTTTTTAGTGGAATCAAGAAATGTGCGCCTTGAGTTATGTACATACGAGTTCAATCCATTCAGGTCATTTGCTATCTTTTATTCTTGTTGGTCAGTGATACTCACGACTTACAAGGGATATGTATGAGGTCGGAGTATCATGTTTTTTTTTTTTTGCTTTCAAAATTTTATCCTTTTTCATTTTCATCAATTTATTTTTTTGTAATTTTTATTTTGGTTTAAAAATTCATTTTGTTTATTTTTTCATTCTTGAATTTGAGGAATGATAGAGAAAGTCTTTAAAAAACAATGTAGGAGAGAGAAAATTGAAGGTTGGCTAACTTCCAGCCATGAAATAAAGTCGTTCTTGGTGTCGATGAGTTTCATTTAATAAGGTTTTTGTTTTGGTATTTTTTGACCTTTTCCGTGCTGTAAATTTTATATCGAGGTTAAGAAACATTTTTCCCTGATTTTATTCTATGTTTTTGGACCAATCTAGAACTATTTTGAGTTGAGATATTAGTTTTTAGATCTTATAAGAGTGTTTATTAGGTTTTTAGGTAAAAATAGATTGAAAACTTATTTTTTAGGTCCAAAGATCCTGGCTTTTATTTTTCAACCACTTCAGCAATGGTTGAAAATCTGGGCTCCAAGACAACGTGTCGTTTGATTTTTTATATCAAGGAAAAAAAATGAAAAGGCTAGGCATGTAGGCTTAACCTTTTTTACCCTTTAATTTTTTTTCCTCTTAGATTTAAATTTAAATTCTATAAAATTCTATATGTTTTTTATCTTTGATTTTATTTTATCTCTTCCCCGTGTGAATGCTTATTTTTAGTATCATATAATTAAATAAAAAATAAATTTAAAAAAAAACATTAAACCAGAATAAATTTCTAATTTAAATCATGAGTTTTATTTAAATCCAAAATATTATCTTCTCAAAATTTAAAAATGAAAAGCTCATCATTATTTTTTCTTTAATTGAAGTTGGGTGTTGAAATTTTTTTAATTGAGATCTGGTTTTTATCCTTTTACATTAAAAATAACTTATAGTACGGCTGGCAACGGATCGAGGACAAGTGGAAAAAACTAAGCATGAAATGAGTACCAACTAGAAATAAACTAGAACTCCAAATGGAGACATCTTGCTACAGGATCTAAAGAAGTGTTCGAGGGAGAAAATCGACACCATCCAACGTTATCATACCATGTGTGCTCAAAAGTCACTCAATGGCCATGTTTCGAGGAGAAAGAAAAGAAAAATGACAATTTTTAAGTTCCAAAACGAGGAAAATAAACCAAATGAAACTGTGTCCCTTTCCAAATTAGTTTGCCTGGTCACATGGGATTTCCCCGAGAGTTTTAAGGTAACAACAAATATTTCGACATTTTTTTTCCATGTAATATATGGAAGTAGCTAGGAAAGTTAACTGATCACCCTCCTGCTCCCCCCACTGTACACTGGAGACTAGTCTTTTCCCCCTTTCACCGCTCCATCTCATAATAATTCACGGCTCTAGTTTGATTATTGTCATGTTATGGACTATGATGGTGAATGGCACAGCCGAACTGAACCTTCCCTCGGTGTAAAATACTGACTTTACTCTATCTCCTATGGAGAAAGAGACAGATAAAGCAGAGGTAGGATATTAGAAAATTGGCATCAGGAGCCTTTGGCTTTTTGTGCTTTTGTCCAACCCTCTCCCAGTGAGAAAAGCTACAGACGGCATACCGTAGAAAACAGTGGAGACTAGAACTTGATAGCATTAGCAGCTTCTTCTTATAAAAGAGCAATTGCCTACCTAAACCACTCAAAAACCCCCCCACCTCTCCCTCTCTCTTTCCCTTGGAAAAAGAAAGAAAAAATATATAGCTCTGCTTCAGTCCACAAGTCAAGTGAAGAAAAGCATGGACAACCAAAGAAGTTCTGTTCTAAGCTGGGCTTACTACTGCCAAGGAAAGGTAATATACATTCCTTGAATCTATTGGCTCTCTTAGAATTAATTTTGCTTTCTGTTTTCCATACTCTCTGATGCTAGGAGTTTAATGGGGTTTTCTTGTTTTCTGCTAAGTGTACAAAATGAGGTTTCTGATCTTGGATATTAAGGAGCTAATTTCTGACGGGACCTCTGTGTTTTGACTAATGCAGACTATGGATGACCTTAGGAATTCCCTTTTGTACACAACTCTAGAGCTTGAACAAACAAAGCTAGCAGTCCAAGAAGAGCTAAGAAAGAAAGATGACCAATTGTTTCATCTCAAGGATCTATTGAGCAAAGCCATCAGAGAACGAGACGATGCACAAGAGAAATGGAAAAGACTTGCCATTGAGAAGGTCCTGCTCCAGCAGCAGCAACATCACCAAAATGCTCCTCTCTCTGGGATTTCCAGCATTGAGGACGAACCCAGAAGAGGAATTGACTCCAGCAATGGCTTCTCATCATCAGATTGTGAGGAGAGCATTGTTTCATCTCCTGTTATTGACCAGACTCCACAACCATCCCAATTGCCCCAAACAGCAGCACCACAAACTATCCCTCAAGCAGCAATTGAGTTGGTTCCTGAAAAGCCATTACCTGAAAAGGGAAAGCTTTTACAGGCAGTGATGAAAGCTGGTCCACTCTTACAGACTCTCCTCCTAGCTGGGCCACTTCCTCAATGGAGACACCCACCACCACCACTCGATTCCTTTGAGATCCCACCTGTCACCATACCTTCACCACCACCCCCACCACCCGCAGTACCTCAGCTCACCCACCAAGACTCATTAACCAACACTCATGGTTGCTATAGAAAAAGGGTTCTCTCCGATATTGGCTTTGATTCTCCTACAGAGACCAAGTACCAAAGGATAGCCCTCCACTGACAACCACACAACCCACTAAGTTATGATTTACAACTTTTATATATATTTATATCATTTAAATATACCACTAATTAAAAAAATTAGTGAGGAAAAGGAATTGCAGGATGGGCACGAGACTGATCTAGCATTTTTGTACAGAAGAAGTTTGTTTTAGAGAAGCTATTCCAAGTTGACCAAAGTGATGGGAAGACAGAAGAGTAGTCGATGGTCTTGTTCTAGGCCAATGTTTTTGGGTGGAGATTTTGGTCTCTTTCTTCTTTTTTCTTTCTCTTATTCACATTTTAGTTTTTGTTCCATGATGTGAAAGGGGGCTTGATGTTTTTCACTGCTGTTGCATGTAACTTGTAACTCGGATACAGTAGTCGTGGTGTGCAGGTTTGAGAAAAAGCGTGTGAACTTGAAAGGGAGATGAACACGAACCGCAATCAAAAACATTGGTTGATGGTTGTGAAGTTGTTAGGATTGGAAGATGAGTAAGGCCAACAGCCATAGGGTTTGAGAGACCTGCTTGTCGGGTTGAGTGGGTCCCACAAATCAGAATCAGGATCTACTACTGGTGTGATATATGATTATATTACTCCTTTTTTTTTCTTTTTTCTTTTTTCTTTTTTCATTATTGAAAGAAAAAGTATTGATTATACGAGTCTAGTTTTCTTGTGTTTTTAAAGGCTCCTAGTTTGGCCATGTCTTCTGCTCCTAGATTAGTTTATCAACATATCCAGTTCTATTAAGAAGAATTATAATTTTTAAAAATTGATACTTTAAAATCTCGAAGTACGAAATGCAATTACTCAAGATTATTTTCACCTCCTCCCTTCTTTAATCTTTGTTTGCTACCAGGCAAATCCAATCTTTTTGCTCTCTCTTCTTGCGATAATATATAAACAAAGACAGACGCACTGATTGCCTCCAGGACTGCATGAAGCCCTAACAGCGAAAACTTAAGCCAAGAACATTGATAAATAACTCTATGATCATCTCCTTTAATATTTGTTACTTCCATGTTTATCATTGTTATGACTGATTTGAACATGGAGTTGATCTGTTCCCACTCTAGTTAGGCAAGCAAGCAGGTAAATATAATTTAAAAAATAAATTAAGATAAATTTTACTTGAAATGAAGTCTGAAGCCAAGTGTCAACAGAGAAATACTGAGCAGACCATCTGCAATGTCCAGCTTCTTAAGCAGCAGCCAAGGAGGGCTGAAGAAAGAGAACGCGTCTAACTAGCAATTGATACGACCCCTTGGACAAGGTTAAAAATGTTAGGCTGCTATAGCAAGAGCCGGCATGGATTGTCTGGTCTACACGGCAAATGCTTAGAAATGGTGGGGGGGAACTTGACTGGAAGATCGATCTGTATTTGTTCAAAAGATTAGACAGGACCTCCTTGCTCGAACTTTCTTTCACTTCGGAAGGGAGAGGTCGCCATCATAATTATTTCTTGCACTAGACTGATCAGGCTGACAAGCCTTTCAACACCCTTTCGTCTCAGAACTTCTTGCGAAGAAGATAATATCAGGCAATGCAATGATAGGAATTAAAAAATTAAATTAAATTAAACCAGCAGATAAGTATAGGAAAAACTGCATTTGCCCACAGTTGTCATGATAATGACAATAACTGCAATTACACGGACCCTTTAGAAAGAAATTCACTTCCATAAATTTGTTTTCTTCCATAAATTTGTTTTCGTATGTGACTTTACTGAGAAATAATTTTAAAAAAACATATTGTAACACCAAAATAATATACACCAATTCCACTAACTTCTTTAATTTGAAAGTTGACGAAGTTATTCTTCGTTCATCTAAACTATTAGATGAAACTCTTGAATCCTATTTAACAAAATATACATTCTCAAAATCAAGATAAATACTTGACAAAAAAACAAATTATACATTGAAAGAGTTTATTGCAAAACACAATTAAAAATATCATTTCTCTAAATTATTTACATTTATAAATAGAACATTGAGAAAGCTAAAATATATATTTTATATTTACACTCCAATTAAGAATAAATATAAATCTTTTATGGTAATAATATAGCAACGACTTGTTTTTATAACCCAAAGAAAAAAAAAGGAAGTGGTAATTACACTAAGAATATAATTAATCTTTTTCTTAATTAATCATAAAAGATCATTGTTTTAAGATTATTATATTTTGTCGTACATATTTGTCAAAATTGATGCATGTTGTTTATTGCACAATATAATGAAGGTGAAGAAGGTTTTACTCCCACCTTAAACATAATGAAGGTTAGACTTACATTAATCACAGAAAAGGGCTAAAACCCATTACCCAGCCAGTAGAAAAGTAAGCAGTAAACCCACCTTACGGTTTAAGACAATTACATAGATGATCAAAATCCAGGGTGTAGCTTAACTGGAGGTTTAATTTTAGGATTTGTGAGATTAATTAAGATATGTACAAGTTAATTCAAATATTTATGTTAATAAAAAAAAAACATGATTTAAAAAAGAAACAACAAAAATAAATCCTAACCTCACAGGAGGATTCCTACGACTCCAATTGAGCTACAAGTTTCTATTTTTAGAGCCTAATTTGATTATCTGTCCCCCCTCCACCCTCCTCTGTTTTAGCAATGGGAGTGCTTTTGCTTAATTGTTCAAATAAAAAATGTTTTTGAATTAATGAGATAATGATTGTGCTTAACTCTGTCATTTAACAACTAGAAATTGTGACATCTTGGTGTTGCAGTTCAGTTGTTTTCGGAGTAGGGTTTTCCTCTAAAGAAGGTGACCATGCTTTGCTGACAAAAGGGGTAGCTGCATGATAATTTAGTATTTGTAACAATGCTCAAAGCATAGACATTTTAGACTCCCTTAATATTAGAAATCAGATGTTCTATTTGGAACCGAGAGGGGCCTGTGTTTCAAGCAAAACAAGAAAATCCCAGTGAACTGCTCAAGAACTTGATCTTCAACGCCATCTGGTAGCTAGCTGGGAAGTCATGCTCTGAGTATGGAAGCTCAAACACAACTAGTAGTCAATGGGATATTGAACGGAATGGTTTTGATTTGCCCTGACATTGCTGATCTTTACAAGGAAACTTGCCTGGAAACGACAAGACATCAGAATTCTGTCCCATATTCATCTTCACTGTCATTCTTGATTAAGCATTGAAAGGCATCAACAGAAGCTCTTACACGCATATTAACCTGTTATGGTCTGACAAATTTTGTTTTAGTCGCATGAATAGAATTTCACTTGCAAGTGAAATGGGAGCAATGAAGAAAGAAAAAGATGTACCTGTTGTTTAGTCTAGGATCTAATGAAACTTTTAGTGCATTTTTCAAAAGGGCCAGTTACATTAAGATTCTCCAACCACTATACAAGTTTCCCTTAGATCCTCCATTTGCCAAAAATCTTAATTTTACCATGGATTTATCATAACCCGTTAACTCCATCCTTTAATCTCGATAAACATGCTCTTGTCTCCCATCCTTTGTAGTTCTGACATGAATGTCGCTTTGCACTCTTACTGTACAACTAGCCAATGTCTCGTGTAGTATTTTCTAAGAACAATGTAATAATGTTTGCTGAAAATTTGATAATGTTTTATTATATTGATCATATAATACACAATCTTTCGGTTATTAATACGTTTATCTTTTTGGCAATTCATATATTTAATATGGTTTAGCATTGAAGCTACTGGATTGAAGCTACTGGCTATTTAGGCATGCATTAGCAGCCCAAATCCAATACCCTGCTAATGTTAGCACACAAGATTTTGTTCACACTGCACGGACTGCTGATTTCCCTGCTTTAAATCAGCAGGGGAACCTGTATCCTCAGCTGGAAGCATTTAACGATTCTCAGAAGTAAAAACTAGCTCTTCTTTCTCCACGAGTTTCTCTAATTGCTCAATTAATTTAGCCACATGAACCTGAAGAACATCATACTTTCTCCCTTGGTCGATCCCGCTTCTTCATTTAAATCCATAATTGCCTCCTGTATCATATGTATGAATAAATCAAATCAAATAGGAAACTAAACAGTGACAATTTCATTGTCCTTTGTTTTTCTAAAATCCAAGTAGAACAAGGTAAGACTCAAACCAGAGACCTACACTGCTACACCTGCCCTTGCTTTTTAAAGAAGAGTGCTGCTAGACTAAAGACTCGTTCGCACAAAAAACGAAATTTCTAGAGAAGCAGACATGAAGGAAAAGAGAGCATACAAAAGGGTATACTGCGTGATTTGGAGTATGGTCTATTAAGGTGGCCAGCTGCTGTTTGATGTGCAGTATTTTTGTTTGGTCTTGGCTTGCCATTTTCACGATCATGTCATCCACATTGAATTCCAGTCCCTGTGAATGGCACTACAGATCAAAACAAATATAGCAAATGTTAAACAACCACCTGATATACTAAAGTACAATGTAGCTCAGTGGCCTTGGCAGGCTTTGCCCTGCCTGAGTGCCCTGCTTCGAGCTCTCATGTGTACCCAGCACTTAAGGGTTTAACTGTTATGGTCAATTCGTGTGACTTGTTCCGTCCCCGTCCCGGGTTCGACCCTCTATGTGTACGCCTGTCACCCCCGCGGTGCCTTACCTGCTCCTGGGCTTGCAGGATGTCCAATGAGCCGTGGGGAATAGTCGTGGTGCGCGTAAGCTGGCCCGGACACCCCAAGTAAATCAAAAAAAAAAAAGTACAATGAATTTCGTAAGCCCACATTTCACCAACATAACATTCACCACTGTAACGAAGATAGAGGAAAAGTATTAGAACTTTTTTTAAAAAAATTATTTTCCCGAACCATCAGTTGGGATCCGCGCAACTTGACAGCCAAAACTCGTTATTCAAGAGGGGAGGTGGGGCAAGGGAGGAGTTCCAAGTACTGCATCGCCGAAAGCAACACAGAAAATATTCAGAGGCAATACCGGCAATTTAAGAGGATTGACAATTTGACATTATACACTAAACTTAAATGTCAGCAAGTACAACATAAAAAACACACTGAATGGACCTCGGAATATATTTTATTAAGATGGAAACAAATATACAGAAGAGAAGAATAAGCATCCTCCTGAAAAGGCATAACATCTTAAAAAACAAGCGCTGGCAAATTGCTGCAAAATAAACTCACCTGAGAAAACCAAAACCTTTATTGCATCATAGTTGCCTGAAGATTTTGGTTCTTAAAAGTTGTCTTGTTCTCTTTTTTTTCTTTTTAATTACAAAGACTCTGAATGACAAAGTAGATAGTGGAGTTAAGAAGAATCTTCAATGTTTTGCGATCCCGAACTCCATGAAATTTGTCAATAACCAATACTCCAAGCTCAGAAGGAAGATCCACTGTTCAACACTAAAAACAAACAACCTCATCCACACATCCTAAATAACAGAAAAAACTAGAAAAAAGGTGCCGTAACATCTCACCACACAGACCACATGAAGGAGACTGCCTTAGATGGCCTCCAAACTTGTAGTAAACAAGGGGATGCAAGTTTGTCAATGGATCCCCCGGCCCCAATATATCAGCTTTGCTCCATCAAATAATGCTTCCATGTTATTCCATGCATATTTCAAGATTTGGAATCTTAAAAGTACGTTTAAATTGGTTTTAGCATGCTTAAATAACATTCCATTTCAGAAAATCGGGAGCAAATCCCTTCATACTACCTTGCATAGCAAATCCCTTCATACACATATTCTTTGTTTGCTATTTCAAGATTTTAACCCCATGCCTTCAAGCCTCAGTCCAATGCACAGGCTAAACTACTCAGGATAAGACAATGCCACTGATCAGCTACAGGGCATATACGTTTAAATTCAAAGTCATTGTTCGTTTCCTGCTTTCAAAATCGACATCCGTGGTGTCAATATCACTCTATTAGTTAGATAAGCTATTTTATTTGCTCATGTTGTGATTGGTTATAAAGTGAGTATTAATTTACTGTGTTTTGGTTTTGTTTTGATAATTAACAAAGTGAAAGAAGGAGACGGTTGCTTCTACTGGTAATTTCTATTTGCTGCAATCACTGAGATGTTGGTTTGTGTGCATCAGGGTAGTGCCTTGCATGAGAAGAGGATCTTGCTTAACCCTTCTTCAAGAAATTGGTTTAAAACCTTCCCGCTGAATCTTGTTCTCAAACATTGCCACTTGCAGATTTTCCAATCCCGACTTGAATGACGCTGTAGTCTTTGTCTATCCATATAAGCAGCTGAAGGTTAAGTCCTCTTCGTTTATGGAGGCTATAATTGTGGATAGGAGTGCAAGGAAGTTCAAAAAAAGTTCGTCAGAAATGAACTACACAAATATTTCTTCTTTCACAAATTAGTGAAACCATTGTGTAATTTTGAACTGCTGATAGAAGAAGAATAGAGCACCAGTAATTTTGAACACTAGCTAGAAGATGAATCGCACCATTTGGTATTCGATCCGCTCTAAACGGCTATAGGTAAATTTTGAAATATTTTGTTTAAAATTAATTTTTTTTTATGTTTTTGAACACCGTGTATCCCCGAAATCAATCGCAATCTTCCTGCAAAAGGAAGCAATTTAGTTGCCCAATGCTGAAGCGTCGGTGTAATCTTTCCATCAAAAGACCAGCTCAAGTCCTATTTCGCCAAATCATCAAGGAAGCTGGATTACAAGCCTGAACTCTCAGTGGTCATATCCCACATCGACAAGACAAAGAGTAGAGAAACAAATGGTGCAATATAAAAGTGAAACCGTGTTCCTCGAATAACTCATCTTTGCGCTTGGGGCAATGACGCAGCTAGTGAGGTTCTAACCGAGGCGCGTCAATTGCTGGTTGAAAACTATTTCCAAACCCCCTCTTGGGCCTGGGCTTGGCCCAGTGCCTTCGAGAATTTCTGGAAGGGCTCCCTCCGGGGTAAAGCCCTACAATTAGTAGTTTAAGTTTTAATTATATTCTCTCTGTGATGTGGTGGTGCTCCTCATTCAATATCTGTATGGGCTTGGATAGGCAGGAAACAAGGGGATTGTAGGTGCCGTAAGGCGACAGCATCCACCCATTTCACAGGGAGCAGCAGCAGGCGTGGAGGCAGGTAAGGCGACAAGCACTCGGAAGGTGATGCTATGTGGACACCAACTATAATAATTGTTGCGTATTTCAAGAAATAAGGTATTCGATTATTAAGAAGAAGAACAAGATATAATAATCTCCAATTCCCAATGCCAAAGCATTTATTTTTAATCACCTTTTAAAAATTCCAAAATTTGAGCTGAAACAGATTCAAACTTCTATCCTTCTAAATTGATTTTATTTAATTTGAAATCTACAAACCATATTTAAATCATTTTAGGATATACCTTGGTATAAACATATCGACTGTATCATGTATTTACATAATGGTTGCGTGGGTATTTTTATGGTAACCTTATAAAAAAAAAAAATTAAAACAAATTATGAAACCAAATTCTTTATAAACCATGTTAAAAGAATGAAATTAAAATTTTAAAACAAAAAAAACAAATATATGCATTACTGAATAATGATTTATGGGAAGAGGAATAATAGATCCCGCTTATCAGTTGGCTTTTGTTAATTTTAAAAGATAAAATTAAAAAAAAAACTTTAAGTTTAAAATTAAAAAAAAATCTTAAAAATTTGAAGAATTAAAATAAATTTTTTTTATATATTTTATTATTCATTACTACTACTATGAAATACGAAAACCTTTAAATATAAATTACATCAAATACTAAAACTCTACTCCAACAATTCCTACTCAACTATTCAAGACAGTAATCTTATCCTTTATAATAATTTCATTCAATTATGTCTATAAAAAAACAATTTTTTTTTCTAAGATTTATGTTAAATATTCTTTAACAAAACTTCGAAAGTGTTTGGGAAAATCATGTTCCCAAAAATTTTAAATTTTTTTATGTTTTCAGATTGTTTTGATGTGTTAATATTAAAAATAATTTTTAAAAAATAAATAAATAAATTTATTTTAATGTATTTTAAAAAAAAAAACACTTTAAACCGTCACCAGTATCATAATTTCAAACATCAATTCAACTCCTTTATCTTGATTTTTACAATTATATTAGTTAACTTGTTTATTGATTCGTTAATTAACTAAAAGATATGTTTATTTTCACAATGTTAAATAATATGGAATCCATTTTCAGGAAAAAAAGGGCTAATGTGACTTATTTTATACCACAAGATAAATATGTGCATGTGTAAAAGAAGTAGGTTTTCAGAAGGAACAAAATCATTCAATATGAGAAATTTTATGGTCTTTTTATTATAGCTTTTTCCTTTTCCTTTTCTTCTTTTTTCTTTATGTTTATCTTTCATTGAAAATAAAACAAGATAAAGAAAATAATGATTAATTTTGACCCAGCATGGAAAAGTCAATGATTAATTTTGACCAAAAACTCATAATTATGTTTCTCAAAACACAGGTGATATTTGGAAGCCACAGAATTTAAATTTAAATCCCATAGTGATCTCTTTAGCCTTTAAACTTGGAAATATCGTATTCTTTACAAATGCTGGACTTGAAAATATAGGATGACAAGGGTATCGGTATCGGTATCGGGATTTAATGATTGAGTATATGACTGTGGTTGTATTATTAGCCGAAATCATGGATGCTCACTGCTATCTCTGCTTGAAAGGTATTGCAGACAACCGATCCACGGAGTAGATGTTACATGGGACTTTTTACAGCTTAGGTTGTTGTATGGTTAGATTTGGTAGTTACCGGACAAGAACAAACCCTTTTTGGTAACCCTTTTTGGTAACGTTGGGGAATAGGATTGCGGCTGCGTTCTTAAAAAATTTGAATATTTTTTTTTTGTTAAAATTTAATATGGTTTGTACGTTTTGGATCGTTTTGATGTGCTGATGTCAAAAATAATTTTTAAAAAATCAAAAAACATCATTAGCATGTATTTTGGCACGAAAAGTTATTTGAAAAGCACTCATAACCACACTGTCAAACACGCTTTTTAACACGAGTATAGGTTACTTGTGTTTTATCACAGGCTGAGCTGACTTTTCTATAATGTAGAAAATGATGTTTGAGTGCTATGGGGAAAAAATCCATTTACATTCAATTATATATTAGAAAAGGTAACGCCAGTAAATAAACTAAATCTTTAAAGAAAAGGTAATAACAATAATCAAAAGAAAAAAAATCATAAAGAATAAAATTAAAAATAAAATAAAAATTAATAAAACAAGGAGCATCGAGTTAGCATGTCAAACTCGTAACTTGAGTTATGAGATCGGGCTAATGTTATAAAAAACAAATTGAAGAAAACAGTGATGACCAATCCCTAAAAATTCAAATGTAGAAGATTGAAATTGAATAAAAAAATCAACAAAAAGAAGCTCAAAAAAATAAAACACATGCAAACTCTAGGTAAGGCTGCTGAATCTCGCGAGCTGGATCATGTGAACGAGATAACCTAATAGAAGAAAAATAAAGGGAAAATAACAAAGCTTAATTTTTTAAAACAAAAAACCCAATTTTGAAGGACCAAACCAAAAAAATAATAAAAAAAACACAACCCCAGAAAATGGTCGGGTTAATCGGCCAAACTTGTTGCCCAGGTCACAAGATTCAGATAACCTGGTTTAAAGGAAACTAAAGAAAATCATAAAGCTTATTTTTCAAAATAAACAACGTTGAAAGATAAAATTGAAAAAAAAAGTGAAGAAACAAAATGTCAACCTGTGTTAACTTATCAAACTCATGACCCAAGTCAATAAGCTGAAAACACCCAATCTAAAAAAACCAAGAAGCCCAATTCTCAATAAATCAAAAGTCAAAAGAAGAAATTGAGAAAAAATCTATTATACAAAAGGATTCAAAACAAAAAATAGCAATTAAAAGAATAAGAATCAAATGTAAAAAAAAATATAAATGAGATGATAATTTATAATTTTGAACTAAAGGGTGAAATTGAAAAGAAAAAAATTCAAAAAAAAATTAATTAAGAGAATAAGGACCAAATATAAAATATAAAATAAATGAGATGACAACTTTGAAATTTTGACCAGAAGGCTGAAATTGAAAAGAAAAATCAAATTCACAAAACAATCTAAAAAAGATCAAAAGAATGAGGATTAAATTTGAAAAAAATAACAAATCACAATTTTAAACTTAAGGATGAAATCGAAAACAAATTAAAATATGATAAAAAGGCTAAGAACACAAATTAGAAATAAAACAAATGAGGATCAAAGTTGAAATATCAATGAATGAGAGGGAAACTCTAAAATCTTGAAGGGCCGATGCAAATTTCAAAGGGAGGGGGGAGAAAAAAGAGGAGAAGAAGAAAGAAGAGATTGTCATTGACAAATCATCGTCTCAACCGCCACACGCGCTGCTCTATATGAAAGGAGGCGTCGCGATGCTTACAACGCCATTACAGAAGATGACATTTCACCATCATCACGAAAGAAAGTGTTCCATCGTCGTCACGGGAGACAACGTTCCATCGTTGGATGACGTGTTATGTACCGTTCGAAAAACATGGAGGTGCTTCATGCGAATGCATACGCTCGCTAGTTTTTTATTAATATTGTTATATATTTATCAAAATACTAAATTACCCTTAAGCTAACTTGATTATAACCCAAAAACATAGATGAAATTACCAAAAAGTCTTGAAAGCAAGATTAATAATTTTTTCTTCTAAAGGTATTAAAGTCATTTTACTAAACTAAAAAGGAAAATATGAAAATGTCTCTAGATGTAAGTTTAATATTTTTTACTTTTAAGGATAATTAAAACATTTTATTATACTAAAAAAAAATATGAGAAGACTATTTAGTCCCTAATTGATAATAACAAATGAACTTTTGTGAAAAGATCATTATACCTCCAAGACCAAGATTACCAGTTTTGTTCACAAGGATAAAATAATAATTTTACTATTCCAATTTATTGTAACTTGAGTCTTTGTGTATAATGAGACCATGATTTTTTTTTAAATTTTTTTTTTCTATAGGTCACTTTTTATAATCAAAATAAAGAATTAATTTGTTCGAGATATTGCAAACCTCGACTATCCTGGTCATGAGTTAGGAGGGTCAACTTTAATTTTTTTTTTAAAAATCAAAACATTGCTGTTTTGATTAAAAAAAAATCTTCTTTTAAAAAGAAAATCATAGAGTAGAGGATAGAGTTTTGACCTGGTCAATAAGTTAACTTAAATATTTAATTGGATCAATCAAGTCTTTTTATTTTTTTTATGTTTTTAACTTAGATTGGTCTATTTCTAATCAGTAGAATCCCAGATCAACATGGGGATCCATCTAGGTTTTACTACAATGATGAGAGATTATTAATTGTACAGGGGAGTAAACATTATTCATCCAGCCCAAGTACAAAACTAATCAATAAGATTATAAACAAACCGCAAAACTACGCAAAATCAAAGAAAAAAGAGAGAGTTATCCAGCCCTGCAACACCAAATGATCAGGCCCTTTCTATCCAGTTGCATTGCATGTGCTAGGGACTGAAAGGACATAAACCGAGTTTGGTTGAAAGTGTTCTTGTGTTTGTTTTTTAAGGTATTTTTTATCTAGAAATGTATTAAAATAATATTTTTTTTATTTTTTAAAAATTAATTTTAAAATTAGCACATCAAAATGATTAAAAACACTAAAAAAAATATTTATTTAAAATAAAAAAATAATTTTCATTTTTTTTAAAAAACATTACAAATGGCGGATGGGGGAAGTGCTATGGCTATCAAATTGAAAGCACTTCTCACTTCACCTCTGATATGAGGAAGGGTGCCCTCTCTGTCTGTCTTACATGCAGATTCGATGATCATATGGTATATGCGTCAATATCTATACATACAGGACTGATGCAAGTTTCAAGCAACGAGGTGATTTTAGCTGATACCTGTCACCTTTCTTCTTTCTTCCTTTTAACTTTCCAGCGTAGAGATGGGATTGATCACCGGAGCGATCAACGTGGATTCGATCCCTACAAAAAGAGAGAAAGGTGGAAAGAAAAGATTTGAAGCTGATTTTGCTAAGAACATCGACAAGTGGCCATGGCATGTGCATGAAAGTAACACGATGCCCCCTCTAGGCTCTATCTATATTTATTAAGCAAACAAGGGACAAAAAAGAGGATGCATGGCACTGCCGTTCACTATGACTTGTAAGGTTGCTCCTGTGCCTTGCCGTGCCTTTTCCTTAACGTTGGAGGGCTTGAGATTGCGACACTGAAAGTGTTTTTCCTTTTATTTTTAATATTATCGTATTAAAGTAATTTAAAAAAATAAAAAAATTAATTTAAAACTAAAAAAAATTCAAAAATCCTAAGAAATCAGTGTCAATGAGACGACGACTAGGGAGTTTATGCCCCCAAGTGGAAGAAAATGCGTCCATCATTAATAAATTATTTATACCAGTTGTCACAAAAACGACAACATCAACTGACATGGCAAGAATTTATGATCAAGTACACGTGTTATGATTCATGTATATATTATTTAAAAAAAGAAAAGTTGATTTATATGGAAAGAAGAAAAGGTGTTTCAATAAAAAAAAATGTATTAAACTGTATTTATTGTAAAAGTAGCATTTTTTATATTTCTCATCATCTGCCTACCATCTAGCAGTAACAGCTAGAAAAGATTGTGGAGTGATGTTATGAAACCCTACTGGTCACAATTAATACCGAGGAACATATTATTTTTTTTAAAAAATATAACAAAAAAAAACACTTGGATTTAAATTTAATATATTACTTGATTCTTTACCTACTTCTATTTAAAAATTAAATTTTATAAAAATTGTTTCAATATAATCGGTTTAAAAACAAACTAGCTTATCAGTTAAAAAAATCTAAAAATAAAATTAAAAAAAATTATAGGAAAAAAAACCTCTTAGCCCAATATTTTACTTAACTCGGGTTTAAAATTAAATCGTATAAAAATTATCTTAATATGATTTGATTGACTTAACTGGTAAAAAGATAATCTGAATGACAAGTAAAAAAATAATCTAAAGATTGCATTGAAAAAAAAATGAAATTGACATAAAAAATCTCTCAACTTAACTTCTTTCCTGGTATAAGTTTCAAACTAAATTATAGAAGTTATGTTGATTTAATTTAGTTAATTTAATTAGTTAAAAGATAATTTGAATGATAGTTAAAAAAATTAAAAAAAAAAAATATGAGAATTAAAAAAAAAATCAAGTTTTTTAATATAATAGGGTAATATGGTTTATGAAGAATTTAATTTGCTTTTCAAATTATTATTTTAAAAATAATATTAAGTTGTTGTTTTTTATATATATATTTTAATAATTTTGATATTGTGATATAGAAATTAAAAATTTTAAAAAATATTATTTTAATATATTAAAAAAAACATTAAAAAAAATAGTATTCACCAAGTTACGTTAAATCATTGTACTTTGTTTTGACGCAGCTTCTAAAGGGGCGGAAAAGACGGGGCAGAGCATGAAAAAAGGTATATTACAAGTTAGTCCCTATGTTTCAAGAAAGAAATTGTTTAGTATTTTTAATTTGAAAAATTATATAAATATTCTTTACATATTTAAATTTATTAATATTGTAATATTGTAATATTAAATCATAAAAAAAGCCTTTGTCCCTTCTTTCCTTCTCTTTACCTTCACTTCTCCCTACTCAGCCACCATATCGATCATCACTTCTCTGCCGCCTCCTCCTCCTCGCCTTTTTTTCCTTTCTTCTCTTCCCTCTCCTTATCTCTTCTCCCCTTTTCCCTCTGTAAATTTGACAAGTCTTTTAAATATTTAACGATTTAGGATTAATTAATTAACTTTTAGAACTAAATAAACTATTTAACTCAATTTATAAAACCGTGAGGACAAAACTAAGCAAGCAAGAGGAAGGGCAGAAACAAAAACCAAAACAAAACAAAAACCAGTCTTTGGTCGGGCAGAGCTCACCCGCTACCTTCGCCTCTCCCACGCCTTCCTTTCTCGGCCTCCATCGAACCAGCCAAAAAAATAGAAGAGAAAAAAAAGTATGAGCAGATAATAAGAATCCAAAACCACATTTCGTTTCTTGTCGTTTGTTCTTCTTCATACAGCAAAAGCAATACCTTAAGGATTTTGGATCTCCTTGACCGGTACGCCCTCAAGTCTCAGTATTTTCTTGGTTAGGTTTTTGATGTGATAATGGAGACGACGAGAATGAAAAAGTACAACAGGCAACTGAGTCCAGAGAGAGCAAAAGTGTGGACAGAGAGGTCACCAAAGTATCAACAACAGAACCGTAAAGTTGCTGTTGTTTATTACCTCTGTAGAAATCGCCAGCTGGAGCACCCTCATTTCATTGAAGTCCCTCTTGCTTCACCTGATGGTCTCTACCTTAGAGGTATTTCTTGGTGATTTCTTTTTTAGGTTTTGGTTTCGAGAATGAATGTAATTTGATGTGTTGCTGCAGATGTGATTGAGAGGCTTGATGTTTTGAGAGGTAGAGGGATGGCTTCCTTGTATTCTTGGTCTTCTAAGAGGTCAAAGTTACTTTCTTTCTTCTGTTTTTAGTTTCTTGGACTGATTTGATTTCAAAATCCTGAAAGAATTGAAAAATCTTTGGTAAAGATTCTTTCTTTTTTGTTGAAAAAACTGGGGGTTACTTTTAGTTTATTCTGCTTGGGCTTATTTGTTCGTTTTTGTTTGTGTTATGTATCGCAGAAGCTATAAGAATGGATTTGTATGGCATGATCTCTGTGAGGATGATTTAATTCTTCCTGCTCATGGAAATGAATATGTTCTCAAAGGTTCTGAACTCTTTGAAGAATCTAATTCAGGTGGGCTATGGAAGAAATTCAGCTTGATTCATGGTTTACTTGTTGTTTTGTGACATGGATAGGTTTAAGGCCTGACAGCTTTTTAATCTCTACAGATCATTTCGCTCCTGTTGGAACCATAAAAATGCAAAATCTAAAACTATTGCCACAACCAGCTTCTTCTAGAAGTCAAGATGACTCCTCGTCGGCTTCAAGTTTGAATGGAAAGGAAACAAAGCATTCTCAGGAAGATGAAATCTCCCCTAGACTGCAACATCCTGGCTCCTCTGGCGTGTCTCCAGAGTCTACTGTTGGAAAGAATTCTACGTGGAATGGCTCTCTTAGCTTGACAGAATACAAGGTTTACAAGAGTGATGGATTCGCAAATGCTTCGACTCAGACCGAGGAAAATGGAAGCAGACCTAAATCCCGAGAAACTTGTACAAGGGGTGTCTCGACTGATGATGCTTCTCTGGAACAGGAATGCAAAGAGGATTGTCAAAATCGGCTTCCATGCGTGAAGGAAAATTCTGAGATATGTGAGAATTCAGTTTCCCCTCCCCCGTCTTCCTCTAGCCCATCATCATCGGGCGGGAAGACTGAAACTTTGGAGTCTCTTATTAGAGCTGATGTTAATAAAATCAACAGTTTTAGAATTATTGAAGAGGAAGACATTCGAATGCCAAACAATGCAAGACTCAAGGCCAGTAATATGTTGATGCAATTGATCTCCTGTGGGTCAATTTCAGTGAAAGATCACAGTTTTGGACTGGTTCCAACCTACAGGCCGAGATTTTCTCATTCAAAATTTCCCTCACCGTTGTACTCTACTTCAGTAACGTTAGGAGAGCTTGATTGCTTGTCAGAGAATCCAAGGGTGACGGGTCTCAGATTGGAAGAAAAGGAGTATTTCAGTGGGAGCCTGATCGAGATGAAAATGCTAGAGGGAGGAGACGGGCTTGCTTGTCTGAAGCGTTCTTCTTCGTACAATGCAGACAGGTTAACATTGCTTCAACCCTTGCTTCTCTTTTGTGTTAAATCCTTCGCATATCATTTAAATGTGCTAGCTTCTTTCACCTCCCTCAAGGATCTATGGATGCAAGCTGGTTGTTGTAGTACTAAAACCTAATAAGCTAATACATGGCGTTTCTACATATTTTGCAATAAGAGCATGCACAATCTAAGGGTTGGCTTGTTGAATGATGACTTGAATTGGGTTATTTAACTTAACAACTAGACTTGTTAACCAGTTTGCGGATAGTTGGCAATTTACCAGATAGGTGTTCTGAAGAATAGTTACACTTCAGGCTTTTTGCCACCACTGGAGACAGGCTAAATTGACAACTTTCGTGACTGGTTATTTGAATGTTTTATTAGGTTAATTCACTTGACTGGTTTAGGCTCTGAACCAGGTATTCTTGAGGCATCATCCAAGAATCAACCTTGAGTTTTCAGTTTGGCCATTTGGCTTGGTAAAGAGAATCCACAACGTCAACCAGTGGATTTCCTTACTATTGTTTCAGTTTAATGTGGTTTGAAGGGATCCCATAATGTTGGTAAGGACATAACATGATGGTGTTTACTTGTTGGAGCTAAAATATTTTCCCTTATGTGAGACTTGTAACCCCACCCTCTTTTAACCTTACTGCTTTCCCTGCACTTTAGTTGTTAATAATGAGGTCACATGCGATGTCCCATTGTATTTAACTCATCCTAGAGTGCTGGTATTCAAAAGCTCAAAGCTTTTACTGAGCAAAGCACATAGAAAATTTTATAGGCTATAATTGGTCTGCACAACAAAAGGTCATGCCACAAATTGAGTCATTATGGTTGGGTTTTGGAATGAAGCACAGGACGGGAGGAACAAGAAAGCAGATAGTATGAGGCGAGACACCAGGAACAAGACTAATTTGTGTTTGGTTTGGTAGACAAGATACAATTTTCTGTCCCTGTCTGTCTGATTGATACTATAGGAATAAAATAACATGAAAAAAGTTATATTTATTTTGGAATGTGATAGTATTGGAGTAAAATTTATAAAAATACATAAAAAATTCTTCTATGTTTTATTATGGGCAAAGGTATTATTCAAAGAGGAAGTAGTTCTACATTCTTTCCTTGTTATTTATCAATCCACCTTAATTACAAACATAAATTAAATTTCAGGATGTGTAAACAACCAGATTCAGTTGAAGACAATGGCGAGTCAACCTCTGGACACTCAAAATACATCTCACAATCAATAAAAGCCTCCCCAAGCAAGCAGCCACACGGCATATCTTTGCGATCACCTGTTTCTGATAAACCTAGAAACTCCTCTGACGGGGCTGATGGCTCTCAAGTAATACATTATAGCTTATCAAATGGTGGCAGTCAAAGAATCACAGAGCCTGTTCCAGGTAAGAAACAATCAAAGAAGCTCGATTCTTTCAGAGAGGAGGAGAGGGTGATCAAGATCGAAGAAAGTTAAGTGTTGACTCCAATCTGCTTTAAAAGTTGCTGCTAAATTTTATCCTTTTGTTGTCGCATTTTGACATTATTCTGATCTCCTCTCAACAGGCTTGCTTCAGGAGCTCGGGTTATAATCCACTCCAAAGCCCCATGTAACCCTGCTGTTTGCCGCTCGTAGGGCGAAATTTGGAGGCTGATCAATGCTAACAAACAGTCGGTTCCATTTGAAGAGGCTTGTTGATTGTATAAAACTACTAGTTTTCAAATTTGGTTTAAATGTCAACCAATGATCAAAATTATTTGGCGGGTCCATGGAATGATTCTGTAAATAAAAAGAGTTCAAAAAAGTTTAGAGAGAAAAAGGGAAATGACCCATTTGCAAGGGTGCAAGTTCAGGCATTGTCCGCCGGGTGTCAGCTTTTGTTTTTTTTGAAAAAAATTTGAATCGTACCTTTTCGTGTAAACTGTAGTTGCAAAACCATCCTTGTGCAGTAATGCTTTTGCTACAGTAAACTGTCACAGCAACTGCGACCATGTGCTATTTTTCATTTACCTTTTTTGGCCTGCGCTATCTTTTTGTCAACAGTAAACACCCGTATATATTGCTAGGGTCCCTCTTCCTTTCCGACAAATTAAAGCCATGCTACTGGAATGGCATTCATCGTCATGGGCTGACGAGAAAAGTTTATGATGTTCACGTGCGAAGAGCTTTTTCCCCTGGAATGGTGATTGAGGTTTACCTTTCTCTTGCTCGGTTGCTTGAATCGATAGTAAAGGCATTTTTCAGTCTACAAACAACCAAAGCAACCCACTTGGATTGTCTTCTCTTTTTTTCCCCTCTCGTTGGAGACACCGACCGCGAAGGTAACTCCACGAGAGAGGAAGAGAAGAAAAGCCATTGTTTTATTACTGTGTTTGACATTTAAATTATGATACAGGTTCACTAAACAGTTTTAAATATGCGAGTCGAGATAAAATTCAGACTGTACAACATAAATAAAATCTTCTTGCTCTTGAATGTGTGAGCTACTCCCTACTTTGTCCCATTCTTATGACATATACAGCGAATTTGAGGTGTCTCTGCTGTATACTCTAGGGTTATGTGCTCTGCACTATGCACTGCAGGCTTGGCTGGAAGAAAAAACTAACGTGGCCTTGTCATTATTTATTAGCTTCTGTGCAGTTGACAATTTGTATCCACCAGGCAGAAACCAGACAGTTCACCAACCATTGTGGCTTTCGTGTAGGCTGGTGGATAAAACAATACATTGCGGGAGGAGAGAGGTCAAGAGTTTCGAATTCCATGAGTCACTTGTATTTTTCATTTTCTTTTTATTAGATACTTTATCAACTTTGGTTAGTTGATTAACTAGGTGTAATTTCGAGTTGCTAATGATGCAAATTAGAAAATTCGTTAATTTGATCAACTGCTTTTGCCGAGAATAATTTATAGTTTCTTCTCAAAATAAGGTATATTTAAGACAAGCTTTTATTATATGTAATCAGGCAAGCTTAACATTGCCTTTTTATTTATAAAAAACAAAAATATAAAGTCATAATATGTAGGACTGATTGGATAATCAAAGGATTTACAGTAGATATTGACCGTCTTCTGTTGATGAAAATGTTAATGAGATATGCTAAGTGTTTGTTTGGTTTTATGGTAGCAATTGTTTTTTACTCGAAAATACATATAAATAATATTTTTTTTATTTTTTAAAATTTATTTTTGACAACAACACATCAAATTATCAGAAAAATATAAAAAAATAATTCTAAACAGAAAAAATCAAAACTGAAACCTGTTATCTACTGGCAATCAAACAGTCTCAAGATACAAATAAAGTTACAAAAGAAAACTTCTAGCTTGAAGCCTGTTAGGAGACATTCTGAATACATTCAGAGTTTCGTGCTAACTAAATCATTACCCGTATAGATGAAGTGTTCATCAACAACCTTAGCACTATCAGCTACCCAATGTAGAACTAAATACCAGATCTGTTCCCAATCGGGAGAAATGTTGTTGAAGATGAAGATGAAGTCGTTCCTAGCAATCCAGATTGACCATGCAACCGAGTAAGGGACAAGGTACCAGAGCTTCAAACAATCTCCACATTAAAAAATAAATAAATAAAATAAATAAATAAATAAGGAGCTTAAACGCGATGGCCAAAGTAGCCCAATGTATGTGTGTGGGCCTGTTAATTTTTTCTTTTTTTAACCTTTAGTTTCTTAAAAAAATAATAAATGATGTTTCTTGCTATATGACAGATAATATATTATCCGCCGGGTTGTAGCCTAAATTCCAGCCATAAAAAGCAAATTCATTATTGAACAATTGCATTGAAATGAAGCTTATCATTCCAAGTAGCAGAAAACCAGTTCCAACCAGCGCCACAAACAAATGAAAAAAACTTGATACATTTGAAATTTCTCCATTGTTTTTTCAAGGACTCGCTCTGCAATGATATCCTGTGTGTGCTGTATGCCTTTTCAATGTCCAATTGGGCCTTTAGATAGAATTTTAGCCATAGTTGCATTCTTAGTTATTATTTTGAGATAAATAAAATGAAGACAATTGAGACAAGAAGAATATATATTTACTTGTTTTTTTTTTTTTTTATTTTGAAAAAATATAAATCCATTCTGAAATTATACTTGTTTATGTCTCTGTCTCCTCCTTAATCAAACATAACCTCCTCCTTTTTCTCTCGGACGAGTCTGTTTAACTCGGAGGGTTTTCCTGTGCCGAATCCAAGGATTCGAGCATTCTCCTTATTTCTGGATCAATTTTACTTTCAACGTCGAGATTAACGATGTAGACATGTTTCTCTACCCCTTCAAGCATCTCGACCACTCCTTTTGGATCAACTTTACTTTCAATTGATATCGAGCCTTCTTCTTTGTCAATGGACTTGACGGTCACTTCTATCAAAAGATACATAAAATGAAAAAAATAGTCACATCTCCTCTTCACAAGAGGGAAAAAAGAGAAGAGTTGAACATTAATGTTGTTGCAAATGGTAAAAGAAGCAGGATGGATATGTTTGGAAACGAAACCTCTTGAGCTCCTCAATGTTTCTTCAATTTTAGACCAATCTGGAGAGCTAGATGCCACTGCTAGAGTCGCCTACCAGCAAAAATGAACAGGAATGAATTTTGCGAACAAAAATTGAAAATGAACAATGGAAGTCGAGGGTAATTATAGAGCTAGAGAATCGTCTTGGATCAATGGCTTTTGCAAAGTCATGCAGCTTCCATATTTATTTAATGCTAACTAGTAATATTGTAAACAATAAAGTTATAAAACTTGGTGACTAATTAATTCCGATTAATTTAAAACCAAATTATTTTAATATATATATATATATATATATGTTTTTTATTTAAAATAACATTATTTTAATTAATTTTTTTTTAAAAATCAAACTAGATTTTGTCATGACTGACTAGATCGTTGTTGATTATGGAATCAATTAGGTCAACTTTAGTTTGATCTTTTTTTATTTATTAAATCTAGCCTACGATAAATAAAAAATTCATTATCCTTTTTTGAAGACAAGGTGTTGATTTTATTTTTGCTATCATAAATCAATCTAAGAAATTATCAAATTAAATATAATCCATGCCAAAGAGAGGATTATTGACAAAATAACTAGCTAATAATTACATATTTAGAAATAACATCTAACCATCCTAAGAGAAGCTACTTCACCTTGAATTTCTCCACAGTCGTATATTTTTTTGTTGGAGAGCCCAATGTTTCATCGGAGATCCCACAAATTTCCTTTATTTTATTTTCCATCGTGACAACGTCCGTTTTGTCTGAATTATCTTCAACCTCCATATTAACAAAATAAACATCTTTCTCTACTTTTTGAAGCATTGCAACCACTTTGTTTGGGTCAATTCTACCTTCAATTGATATAAAACCTGTTTCTCGATTAATAGACTTGACGGTCAAATCTAGCCAAAAAAATAATATAAATCAGGCCATTAATTTCTCTTTTATACGATTAAAAAGAAGAAGGTGAATGAAATGATAAAAATAGGAAGATGGAATTGTTTTTTTTTTTTAAATAAATAAATAAAACCTCTGCTACTCCTCAATGTTTCTTCAATTCCTGACCAGTTTGCAGACTCAGCTAGCACTAGTAGAGTCACCTACAAGCAAAAAACGAACATGAATGAGAAAACATGAATTTTCTGAACGAAAGATGAACAATAGAACATGTATTTACATTGGACTTAAATATTTTCGCATCCATTGGCAAATCCATTAATTTTCACAAGAGAAGGAGAAATTAAACTCTGATAATTAACACAATTGCTTTGCTAAATGTAAGTATTTGTTTGGATCAATATTATCCTTATTTATAAAGGGGTAAGTTATAATAACCCCCTAAAGTATGATGAAATTACAAAGACTAATTAAGAGTTTAAAGATTCAAGATAACCTCCCTATTGTATCCAAATTAAATGCCCTAATTAATACTTATAAAAAGACGTTAGCCAAATTAAGAAATTTAAAAAATTAGAGAAATTAAGAACATCAAAAGAGAAACTAATAAATTAAGAATATTAATATTATTTAAAACGATGTCCTATTTTCTAATATCCTCTCTATTTTTTTTTTACGTTCATAGTTTAACTATCTTTTTTATTTAGTAATTAAGGGCATTCTGGGCATAAAGGAGTTTTTATCATATTTTTTTTAATGTAAAAAATGTTTTGGTCAAATTTTCATATTTTTGGACTGTTCTTATAATTTCATAATTAACTCCTCGATAATTATTGTAATTTATCTATTATAAATTCTTACAACCTTTATAAATATTTGAATAAAATTAGTATTTATATGAAGTCTTGAAATGAATATAATTAGTATCTCCATAAAGTCTTGAAGTAATTAGGAACACGTACTGAAATCTTTTTTAGAAATAGCTTTGGATTCCCACAATCCATGCAAGATTGTCTAATTGAAAATGAGGTAAAAATGTGTTTAATGCCTTTTGATTGGCAAATGCACACATATTATTACATAGGAATAATGAGGATAATTATTATATATCATGAAATTTTAATATCATTAACATATTAATTATTTTTATTTTATTGTAAATCAATTTCATTAAAGAATTCTAATGGACTTTTATGGTGTTGATATATCATGGAATTTGAATATAAGGAGAATAGAAATAAAGAGGATTAGTTTTGTAACTATGGAACTATGGAATGAAAATATATAGCGTCATCCAATAAAAATTATCATTCAAGAATATCATAAGAATTTATGAAATAAATAAATTTAAGATTATTAAAGAGATCGTTATATATTTGATGCGAAGACTTTTAGATTTTTAAATTAATAAAAACTAAAACTTGTGGTTTTTTTTTTCACTTTGCATGAAATCAATGTTTATTTTCTCATAAATCACTGTAGATTGGAGCAATAATTTTTTTTTAAATTCAATTTGATCCTTGAACTTTTTCTTTGTACAATACCGATGACCAAAATCCCGTAGGTAATTTGCAGCAAATTTTACCGACATAATAGTTCCTCACTATGTCTCTTGGTAAATTCATCATTAGTAATATTTAAATTATGACCTAGCGAGCGACTCCCCCTCTCATTGGTAAACTCATTGGTAATAATCAACTAAGTTTTAGGTAATATAGATCTGATAAATACACTAGACCCTAAGAACATGGGTTTTATTGTCAGTCAAGTCTAAGATAACTTGAGTCTGACAAACATATCAGCCCCAAAATACTTGGGTTTAGCAGTCAGCCAAGCTCAAGTGACGTGAGTCTGGCAAATAAGTCAGGCTTAAAGTACTTGGGTTTGACAATTAGCTAAGCCCAAGGTATCATGGATCTAACAAACATGCTAGACTCAAAGTATTTGAATTCAACCATTGCTAGGTTTTAATGCTATATGCTTGATCCTAGAAGATCCCCTAAATTAAAAGTATTGTAGGCATGATAAACCGTCATGCCTCTCTATTTGGAACAATTATATAAGTCATTTATATCCGATGTAATGATTTCTCTATACTCATAGGTGTACAAAAGATCTTTTAAGAGACTTATCATATTTGTTATCTTATTAATAATATATTAGAGATATTTATCTCCCATTAATGTCATCAAAAGCAAGGAACTTTCCAGTCATTTCCTTTTCTGAAAACGACAAGGTTTAGGGGGTATAAATATCCCCTGAACTATCCAGGTAAAAGTTTAGAACTTTTCATCTTTTAAAATAAAATTTATATAGATTTCATATTATTAACCATCTTAAAACTCGAGAACATCTTTGTTATTTGAATTTAAGATCCTTTTAAGTTATTTATTGCTTTTCTCGTAAAGATTGTGACTTTATCATCAGAGGATTTTTAAATCCTCTTAATTGAGACTATTTTTACAGGTACTCAAGCTTCTATTATTAGTTTGAAGTTTCTTGATCTAAAAAGAAGAAATTCAAATATTTAAATATGTTGATTAACATCTCAAACACTAAATATCCTACTATTTATATATCCGGGATTTTAGATCATCAATAATAAAAGTACCACCAAATTAAAAATCCAGTGTGATATTGATATCTATTTGATAATGAAATAGTAGAATTCATTCTATACTTTAAGAATAGGCCTCCATATATATATATATGAAAATCGTATCAAGTCCTTTCAATTCCACTTCAGCTTCTGTTAAGGTTCAATCGGTTAGGTTCCTTCATATTCCTAGAGAAACAAACTCAGTTGCAGATCAGCCAGCGAAAGACAGTTTGTGAAGGTATCCTGAATTCTTATCTTGGCTTTAATCTTCCATATCCTTTTTCTTTTGCTAAGAACGGAGATTTTTTTTGGTTTTTTTTTCCAGCCACCCACTTGCTGATTAAGAAAAAATACCACATTGATATCTGAACTAGTGATTATAATGGAGTGTGCTCAAACAAGCTGATGTATATATTTAACGCCCAGAACTCAAATGCTGCTCAGAGTTTAATATATATAGTGCCAGAAGTAACCTTGTCAATATAGTTTCCCTTGGCATTGCTTATTTGTTAGCAATTACGTATAGCTAGTAGCTGAAGTTATGGGACATCATGACGCAGAGAAACATGATCATGAACAAGGAAAAACAATGGAAGAAATAGCTGGGTAGTTTAGGGGCGGCCGGTGCATGGCCCTAGCTAGTCTGCAAGTATTGCTGGCTTCCTGCAATTCAACAACACATTATTTATCACAATCTGCTATATATCAACTACCTTTCTACCCTTGTTTGACTTGGATATTTTATCTACCAAAAGGCTAAGAAAACGATAAAAGCAAGGTAGTTAAATCTTTGGCATAAGACCATAAGAACTCGTGTCCATAAAATAAATCATACAATAATAGTGATTAAGGAGATAATCAACACAACAATACCTCATACGCTCGACCAGCAAACCAAAATGACAAACTTACAACTTACAAAGGCAAATTGAAGTGCTCGTAACAACGAATCCAACGTAGTCCAAACGAAACAGAACTAAAAATTAAGAAGAAGAAATTAAATATAGATTATAAATTAATAGTGGATGCAACGATTTATTTGTAATTTCCCTCTAAAACTCTCCACCGGGCAGGGGCTCATGAGTACTGTGGCTCATGAAGATAAGCTCGTAAACAATCCCGGCAAGCCCGCCACCGATCAAAGGTCCAGCCCAGTAAACCCAGTGGTGGTACCAGTTCCAGCTCACCAAAGCCGGTCCAAAAGGCACGGCGGGGTTCAAAGCTGCTCCTTCAAATGCTCCACCAGCCAAAATGTTAGCTCCAAGTACAAAGCCAATGGCTAGAGGTGCAATGACTCCCACGTCACCTTTCTTTGGATCAATGGCTGTTGCATATACGGTGTAAACTAGGGCAAAAGTCATTACAATCTCGAAGACAAATGCGTTCCATACAGTCACCCCAGGGGACAAAGTGAATACTGAGACTGTCTGCACAAGATTTTGTTTCCAATATTGTTAATTAGAAAAATATGCTGTTAAATTAATTAGTTTATATTTATCACATTTCTGGATCGTAAGGTTACTTTTCTTAGTTTATATCTAGCTAGTAGCTACTCACCATGTGATGAGTGGTATACTTAAGAAGCAAGCAAGCGACGGTGGAGCCAAGGAGTTGAGCAATCCAATACAGAATGCCACGGAGGAGAGAGATGTTGCCACCAATGAAGGCACCAAAGGTGACGGCCGGATTGACATGGCCTCCCGAGATGTTGGCACTGACAGCAACTCCCACAAATAGGCCAAACGCGTGTGCCAATGCCACGGCAATCAGCCCAGCTGGGGATGTTGGTGCATTAGATGTGAGTTTGTTATAGGCCATAGTTGACCCTTGTCCAGCAAACACAAAAATTAAGGTACTGATGAACTCAGCCAATGCAGCCTTGAATGCATTAGAATGAAAGTCATCCTCCACCCTTCCGATCGTTATGCGTTCGATGATAATAAAATTACGCATGGTGCTCAATTCTAAGGATCAAAATGGATGGAGAAAATTATAAATGTTATTGTGAGCTGGTAGTATCACTAGGAAGAAGTGACCCTCCCGGGATGTACCTAATTTTGCTAGATGTGAAATCTATGTTCCATTAGGGTGCTTGTGAGCCCCTTATATTGAACTTTCAAAGCAATTGGAACCCTGCTATATCCGGTATCCGATGACCTCTACAATGCTGGGACCATCTATCTTTCTACACCTGTACATGCACAGCGAAGCATTCACCTTCAAAGAGCATGTGTGATAGCCAGGTAGGAATACAAGATAAGAGCTACGTCTTGTGATTGCACTGAAGTGGTTATGTGATGTGGTGGGGTCTGTGATAATAAATGATTTTGAATGGTTAGAATTGAGAATTTCATGACTAGATGAGAATTTTTCTTAGATATATTATCTGAAGGATCTAGTAGATACATTTATGTATTATTAGGATATGTATAAGTTTAAGAAAAGATCTGGTCACATCATATTAGAATAATGGTTAAAAGAATCATAACTTTTTATCTGACTGTTGAATCACGTTCAAAATTTTACAATAGTTTTCAGAATCTGTTATCCTTTAACTAGTCATGGAATCACTACTCTAATATTTGAATCTTTAGATTTTGAAAATGTCCCCCTAGGATCTTGATGTTGGTAGTTTTTATAATTTTTCTTATTATTTTTGGATTTCATGCTTTATTCCATTGTGATTTTGAATTTTTATTTTGTTTCTTAGTTAAGGTAGGATTTATAGCCTATTTAAGGCTTTGCAAACCTTTTAAAAAGAGGGGGACTCGAGGATTGTTATTCTAAAGAAAATAAAACCTGTGAACTTGAGGTTCATATCTACAGTCTCTTCGCTCATTAAAATTCATGTATATTTTCTTTGTTTGTTATTGTCTTTAGCTTTTGCCTAAATCAATTTATCTTAATTTAATTAAATTGAATCAATGGGGCAATGTTATGGGTATACTATGTTATGCTATGCTATGCATGCAATATTTTTTGCATGTTGAAGTCCTAATGATTAATGATTACATAAACCTAAAGATATGGGAAAATTACTCTGCATATACCCGTGATTTATTATGGATTATAACAATAAAATTATAGTTTTTCCCTTAACAAAAAAAAAATCATTTGAACTTGACTTTACAGATAAAAGGGTCTTTTTACAAGGTTAATTTGTTATTTTTATTTATTCGAGAGCAACATTTTCTTTTTGAATTTTTTATAACAATTAAATTATTGTATTATCTTTCAAGTTAAAAAAATTGACCTTAGATCTAGAGGTTTTATAGGAATTTTATTTTATTATAAACACTGTAACTACTCAATTTCTCTTACCATCAAATTTTTTTAACCTTGGCAGAGATTATTAGTAATTTCATAATGGTTTTTTTTGTAATTATTATTTAGTCCTAAGGGTATTTTTATTTTTAGAAAAAAAGAAAACAAAGTTGTTGACGCGTGTAACGTGTCAGCTGCTTTCAAGCAGCGCTTGTGGATAACTCTGATGGTCATGTTTTCATTGCATCATTTGATTTGTCTCGGCATCTTTCTCATACATAGGTGGCGTTGAGCATGGTGATTCCATCCGGTTTCATGTTGGTTCACTTTTTTCCCATTCTTTTCTCTCTCCTCCACATTGATTTGCAGGTTACCCCTTGAAAAATCACACCGGCCCTTCAATTTCTTTCCCCTTCAAATTTATTCTCTCTTTTCTTAATTATAATTTTTTTATTTGAAAAAATTAATTCATTTTGAAAATTAATTCCAATTTCATCATTCTTCAATCTTTTCATCTCATATTGGATCCCTATTATTTTGATTGTTATTTTTTTTATTTGATGTGATTTATAAAATTGATTTCTTTTTACGATTTCAACCTTCTTTATTTTTTTTCTTTTAGGTCTGATCCTAATTTTTTTTTTATTGTTGCTTTTCTAAATTGACAAGCTTTTTAGATTTTATTTTATCCTTCAATATTAAATTGGTTGTGAATTGGCCTTTATGATTAAGCTTGGGTCTAATATTTCACGAGTTATGATTTTGAAATACTAACTCGGGTTTAGGATATTTACCCGAGTTTGCTTTGTTTTTCATGTTGTTAAATTATGGTTTCTTGTTATATATTAGTAAATTAATATAATTTATCTTTTGCTTCTGTAAAAATCCTAGCGTTGTCTTAACATTTTTCTTCTTATGTCTGGAGAAATTTGCCCTAGCTTGCGGCGTTGCACCCACTGTTGATATAAGTTTACCCGAGTTATTTTTTTATCCTTTTTTAATTTTATTTTTTTCGCTTTCAACCTTCAATATTTGGTTCATTATAATTGAGTTTTTTAATTTGTTTTGGTATGAATTCCATGGTTTTATCACGATCTTATATCTCAGATTGCGGGTTTTGCAGGTTAATCATAGTTGGCTTGGATTAATCTATTATGTTACTGTCTCAATATTTTTTTAGAAAAATATCATCCAACATGTCATCATTTAAGTATTTTCAAAATGTTTCGACCATCATGCATTGAATTTTTCACTTCCTAATGCCTTTATATTTTTTTAAGGTTGAAAAAAATATTTGATCTTCTACGTAGTGCAGGTAAGAAAACTATTATTATATGAATTACTTTGAAAATATAAGCAATCACCCTTTACATAGGCATGCACTACAACAAAGGAGAGAGGGAATTTGTTGCACAATCCTAGTTGTAAGAATGTTTTAGCATTAAAGAATAATATAAGATTATTATTAAAATTTTATCTAATAATTCAAGTTTTTAAGTTGAAATATTTTTATTTAATATTTCATCCGAAGTTTACCACTAGGAAATAGGAAAAAGCCAATAGAATATTTTGTTGTCGTTAAAGAAAACCTTATGTTGGCAATTACTATACCAATGAAATAGACAACAAACATATATTTTCTTACCTCGATTATAAAGACAATGTGTAATCATAGATAAAAACATGAATTCTAACTTTATACACATCCATGAGGGTAAGTTGTAAGTGATTAGTATGACCGGTCAACAAGAATAAGGATTGAAATGGGTTAAATTCATTTGTACATAAGCCAAGACATATGTTCCGTGGTTTCAATGAAAACCGAGAATACACGCTACTAAACTACTTCCAAGCTTCACTATTGGGACGATTCAACATGGCTTCATCCACCTCATTATATGAATGATATCATGTCACTTGCTTAATAATCTTTAGAAATATAAATAATCTTTGTAGTCTAAGAGTGATTGAGAAGTATCTCAACTTTTTATATGCGATAAGTATCCTTCCTCTACCATTATCAGGTTTATACCAAGCATGCTGACAGGTTTTGCACCCGATAAAATTTTTATATTCATCGTGGTATAACAAGAAAAAGTTTGGACACATATCAATTTTTTGGTATCTTAGGCCAAGAAGTTTCATCATGAATTTTACATGCATCCAAAAACGATCATCTATTACTTATGAAATATATATAGAATATTAATGACATCATTTATTAATAATATAACTATCAATTACAAATTCAAATTTTTATTCACAATCTAATAACAAATTATCATTTCTATAAAAAAATAATTTTGTGTCAAAATGTGAACTAAACAATAAAATTAACAACAAATAATTGTATCCAACTAATTATTCATTGTTTGTAAAGTTCAATTCAAACTTCTTCAACTAAATTAATGTCTTTTAATTATTATCAATTTCATAAAAAATTAATTTCCATAATTTTTTTTTAAATTTTCAACTTGATAATAAAATTGATAAAATGTACTTGGTACCTATTGAATAACCCAGCATTTCTTCAATTATAACACATCTAAATTACAAAATCAAATTCAATTTTATCAAATGAGAAATGAAAACAATTCCCCCAAGGTCCAAAACAAACCTTATCATACAAATTATACATTAATACAAGAAATTACTTAAATACTTAAATATACAAACAAACCACAAATAGTATAAAAAAATCAATAAATTAACTTAAAAACAAATGGGTTACGAAACAAAAATGGTAGGTTTACTTGGTGTAGCAAAGTTTCACAAGAAATTGAACCAAGAAAGGGATGTTGAACTATTGATAGATTTACGTTGATGCTGACAGTTTAAGGAGGCTGGATTTATGAGGATGGTGGTTGGATTTATGAGAAAAAAGGGGAGGGGGCTGCTTGTTTTTGGACAGGAAGAAAAAGAAGAAAGTAGGGGGAAGAGAGAACTATCGAGTTTTATTTCATTTAATTTTTTGATGAAATGTCTGTAAAAAGTTCTCTCAGAAAATATTGGTGTCATCTTTCCAATTAATGAAATTTCTGACATAATTTTTATTTTTTCTATTCCATTAGAATTTATTGACGGAAAATATTATGTTATAATTAATAACCGACATAAATTTCATGTCGCTATTTATATAAAAAATTACAACGGAATATTTTTTATTGGTGTTTTTATTGCTATTTGTTAATTTTCTAGTCTCATAGCCCGACCCCGGATCATCATGTACTGATTAATATATACTATGTGTAGCATTTTAAGAATTTTAATTTGCTTGGTTAATTAGTTGTGATCCCATTATTATTTTTTGAAAGACTTAACTAGATAATTGAGAGCCTCTCTGGTCGGGTTAATTATAGCAGTAAAGTTAAGTAATATATTGCGACAAACTTAAGTCGGCACTGCGGTCACGGGGCTCAATTTGTTCAGGTTACAGGCCAAAAAATTCATGAAGAAAATGAAACCCTAATTTCACTGAAAGTATATTTAGTAGTATGGTAGTTTTTATGAATATAATTTTTTTAAAAAAACTATAAATTGTAATATTTTTAGCCAAGATTTCAAGATATTTTTCAATGAATTCATACAAAATTGTGAAATAATTTAATATATATATATATATATATATATAGATGAAACAAAACACAGACTGCACAAAGAGTACAATAGAAATAAATGGAGCATGAGTTAAATTAAATAATATTATTGTTGAAGGGTGGATTCAAACCCATATCTTCAGCGGAAGGTTCAAATCTCTTGATCTAGAGCTCGTTAGGTTCTGCGGCTGCGGTTGTGTTTTTTTTAAAATGCAGTTGCAGTTGTTTGGTTAAAAAAAAACAATATATTATTCACTGGATCCCACCTTTTTTCTGCGTTGGAAACGCAGTATTTGCAAAGCAAGAATTGCTTGCTTTTTTTGCACTATTAACGTGATTGCACTGTTCAATGAACAGTGCAAGAAATTGCACTGTTCATGTTAAAAATAGTGAACAGTGCAATTCTCTTGCACTGTTCACTTGCACTGCGGTGATTTTTTTTTTAGTGTGTTAAGTTTTTTTTTGTTAATTTTTTTTTAAAAACTAGTTTAGCGTAAATTTTATACATGATAATATTTTATCTAATTTTATTACACGCTAAAAAATTATGGAAACTGTTGTTATTGTCAGATAAATTTTGTACGTAATGGAATTGTAGATAGTTTAATAGAACAATAAATTTTTTTTATATAAAGTATGATTTATTTCATAATGTTACCGCAATAGTTAAATCCATAATATTTAAATTAAAAACCATCAATATTAATTTATATTTTTTAAAATTATTTTATAACCTCAATTTCAAAAACATTTTTAACCAAACACATTAAACTACTTTTTCTTCAATTTCAATTTCAACCACAGTTTTAACCAAACATCTATTTTTTCAAACCAACCACAACTAAAAATACTTTTTATAAATCAATTTTTTTAAAATCACAACTATAACAGCTACCGTAATACCAAACACACTCCTAATCAGCTACATGATTTTGAATTCCTACTTTTCAACTACCGGTCCTGTGCATCACCAGCCATTCTATGTGGAAAGACGATTTACTTTCCTTTTTTTTTTTGTCAATAGATTATTCAATTTATTTATTAGCGTACTACTTTCTCATCTCTCGAATTTTTTTTGTTTTTTTTTTATCAAACTGGAGAACTTTAAAAAGGAAAGATGGTTGAGATACAAGTTTATTAAATTTATATAATTATAAATTGTGGGTTTGCTTTATAGAGGGATTTTAGTGGGTTTGCAGGTACAGAGTCTAGCTTGCTTCCTGAGCTGTTGGCGATAAGACAGGGTCTCCTGGTGGGCATGGGATAGGTTAGAATCCATCGTACTTACAGAGAAGCTAATGCGTGTGCAGACTACATCGGAGTTTACGCTCTGGGATCAACCTCTTCCAGGAATGGGCGATCCTCTCCTCTCTGATTCTATGGGTCTTTTCTATTGTAGAAGCTTAGTCTTTTCTTTTCCACTGCACCGAAAAATGCAAAAAAAAAAAAAAAAAAAAAAAAAATTTGTTTGGTCATCCACGTCTTTCAATAAAAGACTCTGAATCATTAGAACAGTTATATTTAATTTTCTTTTTATAATTGTTAGCATCATCTAAAATAGTTAATTATTTAACAAAATAATCTAATTGACAACTTAATTTAACAAAATAATATAATTATACCTATTAACAACTTAAATTACATCTAATTAACTTAATTTCTAATTCAATACCTCAGCATTCAATAAAATCAAATTAACATTAATCAAACATAAATTACATCAAATTAATTAAAAAAATGTTAAATATATCTCTAAAAATAAAATGTGATGGGTGCAGGTGACCAGTAATAGCTATTTTGAAGAGAAATAGGCTTCTTGAGGTGTTTTTGACCGGTTGATCCAGCTAGGGGGGGTTAAGAGGAAAGGAAAGAGAGAAAACAGATGCCATCTGCACCACGCAAACGCAAGTGAAAATCAAAATATGTTAGTTTTCTAATTATTTTTGAATTGTGTTACTTTACCTTTGTGCAAAAACCTCCAGTATTTCCACCATTTGCATTCCCTTCTGCACAAAGTACACTGACATGAAATAGCAGAATAAAAACAAGATCAGGATAACTGCTTTAATTCTGGTAGATGGAGCAATTTTTTCTTAATAAATGTCGGCCAGTCATCCTCGTATTTCCATGTTTGGAAGAGCAAATCCACCAGCTGCTGTCTGCAATGTCTTTCACATAATTGTTTCTCCTCTCAGTTTTGCCATCTTAGGCTTAGCATGTCAAAATGAAATCCAACTCCCACAGACAGAATCATTTTGTGCTAGAGTCCGCTAGAGGTCATACCACAGATCTATATTTGGGTGTCCACGTGAGCGGGAACCTTGCCTCCATGTTGCAGCAATACTTAACAGAGTTCACAGCTGAAAAGGCCAAGGAAAAAAGATAAAATTTATCAAATAAATAAACTTGAAAGAGAATGCAACTTTCTATTTGACTGGTTTAAGCATCCTAAATATTTTCCAAGGACAGTTGAGAACCCAATTCGGCCCATGGGGGATCGAGGCTTTTATGAGACACATACAGAAATGGAAGTCTAAGAGTAAGGAAACTCTCTGGTGGTAGAACCACTTGACATCCAAGGCTGAATTGCAACTTTTGCTCACGGTCTGCAACTAATTAATGATGGGAGGCACGATGCCTGAAACAACACATTGCTAAAACATGAATAATACTAAACTAACACACACACAAGCTCACCAACATCATCCCATGACAAAATGAACAGTACTAACAATAAATACTTAATATTCGCAATAAAAGAAAAGGAGTTGTCAAGCAAATAAACAATGAAAACCACGATAGTATTCCAAGACCACACTGGTGAAGTCCAGTTCATGTGAAGGTAAAGAACTCCCAGCGCATGCTGAATGCACTTCTATAGATGTATAAATACCATGTTGATGTATATACTCTAAAGAGAATGGCTGGTATACCGCAAATTGTATAACTGGGCATGTGGCCAACACAAATGGAGATGGAGGTGTTACCTGCAAGCAGATTCTAAACATTAGGTTTTTTACAAGTGAAGACAATATTATATCTTTCACTGTTGCAAAAAAAAAAATGTTGGTGGATATGATATATTTCTGTCCTTCAACATTCAAAACACCAAAGCAGTCCTCTGAAAACAGGAAGCATCCAAATCATGTTCTCAATCAAACGGCAGTAAATTTTTCCTTTTACTGCAACAGAATGAAACGAAAATGCTATAGAAAATCAAAACATTTCTCGTAACAAAAAATCTTTTCTGACTATGTATTGGTTATCTGAGAACAAAAGTCCCACTGGTGTAGCTGAAGGATAACAATTTAATAATCTCAGAAAACATTAAGATCACTGATGGTTTTAATTTTTCCATTACTAAAAATTGTGGTATTATTTGAATCAATACAGTAGGTTCTTAATGCAGGAAAATAAGTTAATTGCCAACCATATTTTCTTGCATAACAGTGGACTTTTTAAACTCATATAACCAAAGACATAAACCTTTGGAACCACACCACATGATAAATATGTCATAGTCTCATATTCTAAAAAGCTAGCACTAATAATTTGATGAAATATGAATCAAATTTGTTAAGGTACATATAAGCAACTGTATTATATTCTCAACTCCCACTGTCTTTTTATCAGCAATGATCCCACAGAGCATGCTTTCCAAATTATCATGGGCCTAAACAGGTATCAAAACATACCACCACTGTTTATGATATAGGGGCAAGCTGTCGTTAGCAATATCAATGAACATACGGATCACAACAAATTTCAGCATGAAGAAGCCATAGAATTAGTAAACTAACAACATAGAAATCAGGAAAATGTATGAAAAGACTAGCAACATTATGTACCAGAAAAATTCTCTGCAACTGTGATACTGTGCCAGCAAACTTGACTTCTGGTGGATCCTTCTTGTTCTTGGATAGCTGGCAGTATGGCAATTCATATACATTGGTAAATTTCTATTCAACATTGAGAAAGAACTTCCACCGTCATCAAGGCTTATAAAAACTAAGCCCGCATTAAGACATTTCATAAAATTGGAGTGTGTTGGAACATTGAGAGATGTCAGTTTCTGTTCCTTCCCTGACCCAGAGAACTTTATCAGCCCATTAACAGATAGATTACCATTTACCCCCATCTCCTTTGACTTGTCTGTATTTCTCAGTTCATTTGCAGTAGCAACAGCCTTGTCCTTTGAACTTCGATGACCTTTACCAGTGCTACTGTTTCTACCCAAGTTTGAAGGATCAGCTAGACTATTGTCAGAAGTTTCCATAGAAGGTACATGAGATTCTTCAGGCAAGGGATACAAAGATCCTAGTTCATTGAGATGATCTACACTTAATAAGAAACGGTGGCCATGGGGGCACTCGTGCTCAAAACCAGCATAAACTATTGCATGCTTAGAAGATTTCACCACTTCACCGCCAATAGTATTCATAGGGACTACATTACTTCCTATTTGTAGGGAAGGATCACCATCTAGGCCACCATTAGAAGCCTTTCCATGTAAAATTTCTTGGACAGATGAAAAATCTTCAGATTTGTGAGATGCTTGACCAACATTAGGACAGCCCGATCACTAATATCTCTCCCCCAGTTTTTCTTGGAACCTTTCTCAGAAATTGACGGGTGCTGTTTCCTGTGCTGTAGGGGAGGGAATCCTGAATCTGCAGCTGACAATCCAGCTACAACCTCAGAAAAAGGCTTTCTCATTGTAAAATTTGGAATAATTCTACCAAAACTGATTTCTTTTTCATATAATTTGCTATTTACTGACAATTGTTCTTTGATTTTCCACCCCTGTATCCATATCTCCTGAGAAAAATACAGTTTTCTTTCTATCTACGTCACCATTAAAGTCAACCTGGGGATCAGTACTTGACCTAATTGCAGAACCTTGCTGCACATTTGTAGCTGGTAGACCATTTAGGTTTGTTGGTTTCTCAAGAAATAATGTGCATTTTGAAAGAAATTTGTGTAGAAGAGAACCCACTTTGCAACAGGCCCTTAGAAGATTCATAGTACCTTGCACCCGCGACACGAATCAAACTCCATGAAGATGACTGAATCGGTTCTATATTGCTTCCCTCTGCTAATTGGATAGCAGGAAGGAGTTTGTCACAATCTGTGAAGCAATTGGAAGATATATTTGCTGATTCAAAATCAAAAGGGTAAGATAGTAGTTGACGTGAACGACCACAGTCACAGGCATGAAGGGAAAAATATCCACTTGAATGAGGCTTGACTGGAGCTCCTGTAAGCGTCACACCATTATCAACACTGTGTCGCTGGTGCATGCATTGTTTCCCTGTCAAACTAACAGCATCACATAGTTGCCTCCCGGATTTCCAGATGGATTAGCATTCATCCTCCAACTTTTTAGCAAACCGCAGAACTGCAGGTCCCCTGACCATTGACAGGAAAACACGCATTGCTTTTTCTAAATGGACCTAGTGCTGTGCAGTGGGATAACAAACAGGCAAACCCTTCAAATACTCATCCTTGGCAGTAGGAAGTGCTTTCTCGCGCCACATAGTCGAAACTTTTCTGTTAAGTCCTCTGCTATTTTCCATCAAAGATGCTGCAATGTCTAGAGGATCCATAACTCTTGAAGCTCGTTCAACTTGAGTTGAACCAGTGTTTCGTTGACGAGGTTTCCTTTTACCAACTTTTGTTTCATCATCAATACTCACACGTTTTGCAGAAAGAACTCCTTTGCTTTTTTATAAAAGTTTTTATTTAAGGATATTTGTAATAAAAATAAAATACTTCACACCATGTAATTGTTTTAATAACTTAATTAGTTCGAAATCCTGAATGTTAAAAATGTTAAAAAAAATAAATTCAAGACAATATATATTTTTTAAAAAATAATAAGATGATAACATATTGGATTGATTTAATTTAACTTGGGTTAAATATTTGTCAAATCCACGATCTGGATTATAAGACCGATATAGCATTGTAGAAAGTAAATTGAATCAAATTATAAACCACAATTCTCAATCAATATAATATTAAATAATAAAATTTTAAAAAAGCTCGAGTTAATTGGATTAATCAATCAAACCCGTGACTCGGATCATAATATCAAGATAACTTGAAAAAAAAATTAAAATAAATTATGAAACTCAATACCTAATAAATCAGATTTTAAAAGATATAACTAGAAATTAAAAAAAATTATTATTTCAATAAATAGTGACATGTAAGAAGGAAATTCCCATCTCGGTTAGCTGTTGTTAACAAGTGTTAAAAAATAAAATTAAAAATTAAAAAAAAACAAATCTTTAATTTTCAAACCTAAAAAGCAGAAGAAAGAATTCGATAAAGTAACATCAAAATTCTTAATCTAGTTGTCAAGTGATTTTGTTTCTCATGTTATCATTAAGTTTTAATTACTAGGGAAGGCTGAAAAATATAATTTTATGTGAATGCATCAATTTGGATGTAAGCAGCAAAGTTTAAAAACTAGGATTGTTTCTAACGGGTTAACTTGGAAATCAACTAATTTAGAATATGAACTAATTTCGCTGAAGAATTTTTTTTATTTAATTCAATAAAAAAAGTTAGATTAATTTGATAATTCAGCCAAAATCAAGCCATTAACTTATTATTTTTATTTTTATTTTTTAGTTTAAATAACATTATTTTTATTTTTTTTTCTTGAGATCAATTAGAATTAACTCAAATTAATTTTTTGATCCATAATTTACATCTTGTCCTGGCTGATCAAGAGTTGAGTTTTAAAATTATTGGAGGCAGTCTGCTCAAGGAAGAAAAAAATGAAAAGCCGAAAGCCCAACTCCATATAGCAACAAAAGACCGACACTGGCCTTATATGGTTCTACAGGGTACAGACTCCACCCACCAGAAGAAGCTCGTCGCACGTTATCATTTTATCTAAAAAGAAGAGAAGTGCAAGCAGCTGCAATGGCAGCCCACGCAATCCTCACAGCCACTCCACCAACTCGTCACCCTCTTCTCTCCCCACTTCCCCCAAATCATTCCTCATTCCATGGCGTCTCCCTTAAGCTCCCGCGTCAATCCTTTTCCTTCTCTCTGGCTGCCAAGAAGCAGCAACCTCCTTTTGTTGTTGCTGCTACTAAGAAAGCTGTTGCTGTCCTTAAAGGCACTTCCAGTGTTGAAGGCGTCGTCACTTTGTCCCAGGAAGACGATGGTTTGTCACTCTTCTCTCTCTTTAAGGTTTTGTTGTGAATGTCTTTGTTGGTTGAGGTTGACCTTTTCATTCTTTGTTGGATGATGAAGAATTAGAGAAAAGAGTATTGTTGTATTTTTTTGGGAGATGGGTTTTCTTTTTTGACCGAGAAAGAATCTTTTTTGGATCAATTGAAGTTGTTTCTTGTTGCGTGTGCTAACCGCATGGTGATTTTATCCTGGTTGAGTTTATATTTATTTTGCCTGTCTTTTGGAAAATTCAGATTGTAACTGATGTTGTTGACTTTGAAATTAGTTAGCAAGTAGAGAAAATGTGGTTGGAACTAGATAATCAGTGTTCTTGTACTTGTTTCAGATTGGTTGATATTTGATTTCTCATGTTTAAAATATAAAATTTGAAAAAAATAAATTCAGGATATTTGTATGGGAATGATTTCAAGTACTTTTCTTTTTGTTTTTCACAAACTTTCTGATTGATGGTTTGATTTTGTTTACCTGTCTTGAGGTTTAGTTTTTGATTCTTTGGTTTTTTCGAAAGGTAGTTTCCAAAAGGAATACTGTCTTGTGGAAATTTTTGAATTTCAAATCTGGAATTAGGAGATGGAAGCATTCCTGAGACTTGAATTAGCTGATATGGTTTTTGTTCTTTCCATCACTGAGAAGCTTGAATAGTCAACCATCCCAAGTCATATGACCATAATGGTTTCAGTTCAGTGGAGGTTAATGTCAAGAGTCTTAAACATTGGAGTTTTGATGGTCATATACATATTATTTGCATTTTGCTTTCGATAGGTCCTACAACAGTGAGTGTTCGTATTACTGGGCTTACCCCAGGGCCTCATGGGTTCCACCTGGTGAGTATTCTTGGCTTTAGTTTTTATCATCTTTGGACTTAATATAGTTTACTTTCGAAATAGTAATTCTTTTCCTTTTCAAATCATGGCTTTTTGTAGCATGAATTTGGTGACACAACAAATGGATGCATGTCAACAGGTAGGGCATGAAAGCTTGTCAACAAACTGTTTTAGCTTTGGTTCTTATATTTTTTTCAATTAATGCAGAGATGATTTTGATGCTTGACTGGTGTATTTATAATTCCTTTTTTCAAATTCAAATAACAGGAGCGCATTTTAATCCTAAAAAATTGACACATGGTGCTCCTGAGGATGAAATCCGTCATGCGGGTGACCTGGGAAACATAGTTGCTAATGCCGATGGTAATGTCTTTCTGGATTTTCATTTAGTTTTTATGGGCTACTCTGTACCAATGAACTTATTCCTGTAATTTTGATAGTACAGGAGTGGCAGAGGCAACAATAGTGGATAGCCAGGTAATGTTTCTAACTGAAACGTAATGTTTTATTTTTTATTTTTCAACAGCCATGAAGTGTAATTTGTTTCTTTGCTTGGCTGGAATTGTGGGTTGATACGTGGTTTATGTTCTTATCTCAGACTTTTCTCGTTTATTTATATGCATTTACTCAGTTTTGGAGTTTTGATCAAAATAATAATAGTAATAATTATAATAATAATATAATTAAATTGTGCAGATACCACTGAGTGGTCCAAATGCAGTGATTGGAAGAGCACTTGTGGTCCATGAGCTAGAAGATGACCTTGGAAAGGGTAGGTTCTTATTCAGATTATTTTACTATCCATTGTGGTATACCTGTGGTTGATACTCATTGTACTGTGGAGGCATCCTGGTTACAAACCTTTGCAACATCAACTTTGTTACCTGTCAAACTTAGCTTCCAATTATAAATTATTACTCGTGCTTGTTTAAAAACTTTTTTGAATACCTTTATGTTCACTGCAACCATGAGAAACAATCTGTCTCTTGTGTGAGGAGGGAGGGATACAGGAGACGGGATGAAACTTAACTTTATAATGCTTGAAACTTGTGTTTTGCTGTTTTGTGTTTTATAATTTTCTCTTGTGTTTTAATACCTTTATGTTCACTGCAACCATGAGAAACAATCTGTCTCTTGTGTGAGGAGGGAGGGACACGGGAGACAGGGGATGAAACTAACTTTATAATGCTTGAAACTTGTGCTTTGCTATTTTGTTAGTGTTACGAGGCTATGAATATAAAGTAGGAACTGCTTTAGGAATGAAGGCACAAAATGGTGTTCCAGTCTCATTTAGTAGGAAATTATGGTTGCAACTTAGTGTGAACCACTTGCTTTGATGAACTTTGCTCTTTTGATGTTCTTTACATTTTTGCAACTTAGTGTGAATCACTTACTTTGATGAACTTTGTTTTTTTGATGTTCTTAACATTTCTTCTCCATCCCGGTTGTTTTTTGCATCTATAGGTGGGCATGAACTAAGCTCAACCACCGGGAATGCAGGCGGTAGATTGGCATGTGGTATGTATGAATATTTTTTTTCTATCCAGCTGTTGCATTTATCTAGTAGCTAGATGGTCATGACTTGGCTGATCCATTCCTTGATCAAATTTGGAAAGCAACAAGCATTTGATAAATTGCTAGTTAAAATTTTGAAAATTATGGCTATCGATTTCTATTGAAGAAGACCTAAAAACTTCCAATGAATTCGTAACTCTATGGATGTGCATATCTTCACAGCTGTGTATATGCTTGCGCACACATGTGTAATGTGTAACCTCCTTATTGCTTGCTTGTGTTGTATATGATTGTGTGATAAGGTTTGCCCGTGCTGTATATGATTGTGTGATAAGGTTAATATTGATAATGTGCATTTGATACCTCGGTACTTCTGGCAATGATTTGACTGTAGAAATCACATGGTACAGTAGTAGTTTGTACAGTAGTAGTACAGCATTATGTGTTTGTGATCATGTTGGAGTGCCAGATGTAAAAGCGACTAGCTTGAAAGCATAAAGCAAGGCATCTATCCCACCATCCAACAACTTCTAAGTTTTGCAGTCTTTGTGAGGGTTCAATTTAATATTAATTTCGGTACTAGGATTTTACTGCATGCAGGAGCTAGATTCCTTTTGACCGACTCTATAGAAGAAAATTCGTTTTTGACTAAATTTCTTGATGGAATTCCTGTATTGAGGGAATATTCATGTCACCAACAGGATTACTTGCAAGCTCACAATTACTATGCCGTGCATATTCATGTCACCAACTAGGGAAGGCATATCACCTAAGACACAAGGAGGAATACGTTCCTGATTTCTTGCATTTTCCTTTCATGGTTGCATGAGTGGCAAATTTTTTTAACATCAGCTTTATGATACATTTTCATGGAGTCTTGTTAGGATGAGTGTTTTTTATGCGTACACCTCCCAAAATACACTAAAATTAGATTTCAATGGTTTGCAACTTGACCCAACAAGAACCTGTCTTGGAGAACCAAAGTTATTCGCAATAATCACCCTCACCTTATGCCTATAAGAGACGCGAAAGAGTAGTATAAAAACACAACAAAGTTAATCAATCCTTTAAAAAGTTTGCAAGTTCAATCAAGAACTTGATACGAGAATCACTTAAATACACAAAAGGTAACAAAAATGCTGGGTTTTTTTTATTATTAAATATAGTCTTCCCTAAAAAAGTCTCTACAAAAGAATATTTATACCAGAAATAATCCTAAGTCTAATAGAATATCCCTAATGAATATGAATAAATCTAAAAAAATAATAATCCAATGAGCCCATGTTTAAATAAATACCCTAATATCTTTAAAATACCTAATAACAACTAAAAGATAAATAAAACAATAGCCCAACTAATTTAAATAAGACTAAAGTTGTTTTCATAATTTGCTGACATAATTGAAGCCTATCTTCAAACGCACGGTTCTCTCACCTCTTAGTGAATTAGAAGACATGCCATTTATCATTGGAAAGCTATAGATGTTTACTTTTCAATGTAATTGGAATCGCATTAAAATTTCTTTTATAGCTCCAATTAAACAATAGCAAAAGGTCAAAATTGACATATTTAAATCTTTTTATTCCAATCTTTTTATAATGTATGAATGTTCCACGTCTTTCTTGAGCATGAATTAAATTAATCAAGGCTTGTACATCATTATTTAATATATTTTTGAAGTCCATCTTAGCCCATGTGTCTTGAAGAAGTCCATTGAAAGCCTTTTTAAATCTCTTAGCTTTAAGTCTTGTCACCGGACCAATTAGAACTTTAACGAATTTATTGGTGTTGCTTGGATAGCACCAGTTGTTCACTCTATGAATTTGCAGAAATCATTAGACCATGCATTCCTGGCTTTATGAGTATTGTTATGTCACTGAAGTCCTGTGAACACACTCCTAGTGATATACATTAGGGAGTCTCATATGCAGCAAGCACCAATTAATTGACTGATAACTCTTGTGCAATGAGCAGAACACACTTCCGTGTAGGGTACTGAACATTTTCAATTTTTTCTTCCATATTATTTGGGGCCTTATCTTCCAAATTCTTATGTAATTATTGATATTAAAGCATGCAGTTCATCTCTGTAAAATTTTCATTAAATATTTGAATTCTTATTTGCCTCCCTTTGTGCCATGTATGTGCAGGAGTTGTTGGTTTGACTCCAATATAATGGCAGCTGCTGTTCAAATTCAGTCTGGTGTCACCATTTGCTGCTTGCTTTCACCACTTTCTCATATAGAGCCTAATGTTAATGTTAATTTTCCCATATGTAACGTAAAATTGTGACAGCAAGCATCAAGTCATGATCTTAGACAGGTTTCCTACCTGAATAAACCTTGGTGCAATGCATGCCTTGTCAATGCCAGAATTTGATATGTCAGCTGTTGATTTCACCAAATTTGGATTGGTAATTTCTTTATATTCCTCAAGAACTACAAAATGTTTCTGTGATGTGTGTAGATTTTTCCTGGAAAACTTTTTGAATTGGTTTTCATATGGTTGTAAAGAAGTGCATGCAAGGTATTTTATGAACTCCATGTTTAAACCTAGATACCTAGATGTCATGTCATCATCTGCATCATAGTTCTAGTCTAGTGGAGTTTGCATTTGAGCATCTCTGGTATTTGAGGTCGTATTTTGTTAGTTACTCTGGAGGGTTTAATCACTCTTTTAACTATCGATGTTGCTGCAAAGAATTCGGTTGACAAATTTAGGTTCTATTTGGTATGATATCATGTAATTATACAAACTCCATGAAATTTTATTTGCATGGAAAGATATTACAGTGCCTTGTTCTTGTATATATAAAAACCTCACTGGTCACACTTGGCAATGCTTGGCCTCATCATTAACCACCCAAATGGTAAGCCTGCAATCTAAGGATGGTCAATAGAATAAGAATTACCATGAAAGTATTTATATTAGGTTTGGCAACCTAATCAGGTTAACCCAAAGATAAAACAACAAATTGGCTACATGTGGATGACTAACAGGCTATCAGAAAAAGGTTTAGTCTCTATATATCGACATATAAGGGTTGATCCAAGAGCATATTTATTGTTAAGATCTAAAAATGAAAATTCATTCGTCGGTCACTCAGTGTCCATGTGCCTTGAAATTGACTAGCCAAAGTAATGAAATGTTGGCCCTGGCTAAAGAAAAGAGATGTTTTTCTAAATCTGGTGCCTAATCAAATTGACATGGTCCTAAGCACAGGACATCAGGGAAGCTCATGCCATCATTCTAAGCAACAAGGTACTCTACTTATGCCAAGTGCAAATCAAATTTCCAAGTATTGGTGCCTAATCAACCTGTTGCTTCTGCGAGCAATCTAATCAGGTGAACGATCTGTTCTTATGCCCTTCAGTACATTAAAGAAAAGCAACAAGTCTTTGTGTTGCTCATCGCCAGGTGTGCAAAACAAAAGGGATCAAAATAGTGAAGAAGTAGAGTGAACAATAAGGGCATCAACACAAGAGCCAAAAAAACAAAGAAAAGAAGAGAGAAATGGCCACCCTTTTCTCTCACTGAAATGCCATCTCTACATATCTCTAGAAAAAAAGCCAAAAGCATGGAGGAGATAGATATGGTTATTGGCCATCGGTTTTTTCATCTCTTGTCTCTTGCTTTCCCTCTTCAACAACACAAATGGGTTATTAAAGTAGCATTTACCATTGGAGTTTTCTTTACATGTTGGGTGAACAGTTCATTCACAAGCCATGCGTGAGAGAGTGCAAAGGCTGGTATTTTTAGGGCTGGACTTGGCATAGAGTCGCTGTCAACATGGGAAGGTGGGGGTTGGATGGCCACCTCAATTTTCTACTCTCTGGTTAGTTGCAACTTCCAAAGTGGCTCTCCAACACTAATAGTATACAACCCTGCAGGAAAGCGCGACCACTTGACCTAATAGTTTTATCTATTTTTGGTTGACAATTTAGCAAGAAGATTTTAGTTTTAACTTCCCTACGATTTTGTCCCTCTTGCTCACTTTGTGTTTTTCATTCTATATAATATCTTGTATACTTTTCCAAAATACATTAATGATTTACAAAAACAAAGAAAAAAACACTCAAAATAAAAATATACGCATCATTATATTGACAATTCTATCGGTGAATATGACATATCACTGATATAAAATATCATTTATAATTTCATCAATGATTTAATTTATATTATTGATCAAACTAATTTGTTGATAATTTACATATTGTTAGATGCATTTCTTGTAATTTTTTTGAGTTCTCTGAAACTTTTCGAGAGACTTAATTCGTCGATAACTTTATTTGTAATTGTTAGTGACAAAGTCCTGTAATTTTGTTCTCTAACTCTCCGAAACATTCTGATGGGTTTAGTCCGTTGGTAATTCTGTCATTATTTTTTTTAATATTTTTATTTTTGAAATCTAAAATAAACAAAATAGAAAATAATTAAAAGAAATATAACTAAAATAAAAAAACTAAATATTTGTTACTAATTTAAAAGTTATCAATTAAAATACAAATTATTCAAAGAAAAAAAGTTGAAGGAGGAGGAGGTAGAGGCAGAGGCAGATCTTCACTGAGATTGGGTAAGCAAGGTGGACCACATGTACCACCAAGATTTGGCAATAGCTCCATGTATAATCACCTAATTTTAGCCATCTTAGCATTAAGCCGGTCCATCTCAACAGTAAGTTAGATCGTCTGAGCTTCAATTTGTTCTTGTATAAAATCATCTGGACAATCGGAGATTGGGAGCTTGAACCTAAATGTGAGGAATCATCGGTTAATATAGTATGACATGTCTGTATATTCCCGGTCGTAGTATTTGAGATATTGTAAATCTGATTTTTATCGTGTCCACCGGACAATCCAGTCTCCAATCACAAATCTTGATCGAGTTCTGAATGAGTGGAATTATTATCCATGTATCTCTCCTACAATTAGGTGGCATATGTCTCCTGAAAAAAACCAGCCAGCTAATTTAAAAAAAGTAACTTAAGAAAAAAATTGTTGAAACCTAACTTACCAGAAACTTCTGAGCTCGACTATCCATAAGTTGTTGCATCTCTTTTCAACGATCATCATTTCGCATATGAGTTTCTACAAAAAGCTCCCTCAATCATGGTTTGCGTCTAAGAACCATAACTTACAAAAAAAAGCGATTGTTAGTCTAAGTATTTTCAACAACAAATAAATTTTGTTTGCATGAGAAATAAATATGTAATAAAATTTTTTTTACCATTTGCTTCGCATGAGAAACAAACAAAATGGTTCTGCCAGTATACATGGTAATTGAACCATGAGTCCTTTTGTTCTGGTTCTCTGCACCAGACTGTGATCGTTGCACAAAATGCTCCGACATCATGTGTTGAATATAACTTTCTAGATAGCCTCCAAGACGTGTGGATGTCTGAAATCCCTCCACACGGCCACTTCTTCCCTGTCTAAAAGACCTCTTTTTTATGCATTTTTTTTTCTTTCACGTGTCATACATAAAATCACGTAACCTACATTATAGAAATAAATTATTAAGATAATGAAAAATAAAATTTGATAGTTTAAATTAAAAATATAATATTTTGAATATTTAATCTTACGTAGTTGAATTGTGATTCTCCCAAACCCTCATGGCAACAACATTATCAGCCCCATTTAGTGAAATTTTTCCTTGCACGTTAATTTTATAAAATAATTAGTTCATTAAAATTAAAAGACTAATCAAATTAAAATAATAAAAATACTAATTTTTTATGCGTATTCCAACTAGAAACCATCCTATACACTTAAAAGTTCACATCAAAGCTGCTTTCATCTGAAAATTCTATTTTCTTAAAACATCATATATCAAAATTTCAAATAACTATAACTACTTCAACTCACCAATCAATTTTTAGAATTGTCATATATGCAATTAGATGGGTTATATTTTAAGCATATTGTGATACATCATCTACCAATTACAATCAAAAAGCTGAAAGATACCATAATTGTGAGCACAAGATAAACAACACCTGCCAACCCAATAGCTTAAGCTAATTTTTATCAAATAAATAGGGATGGTGAGATTCGAACTCGTGATCGCTTGATCATCAAGACTCTAATACAATGTCAAAGAACCATCTCAACCCAATAGCTTAAGCTATTAGGTGAGGTTCCAGGATATAATTTATATTATTTTATAACACTTTCCACACTTGCTTTCACAATTTCTTAGGCAGGAAATAATATATATGGTTTAACATAAAACAAATCATGCATTAATTTAACAAAATTTTCTAGAAAAAAAAGTATAAAACACAAAAATATACAAATATTAAACTAAAAATATTACAAAAAATCTCAATAAATTAACCTAATATATAAATGAATTGCAAAAAATAAATATCTTTGCTTATTTTATGTGTTGAAGCATCATAAAAAAACACAATGAAAATTCCTAACACTAAAGATAGATATAGATTGACGTCGCCAACGGATTCGGGTGACCAGTTTTGTAAGAAAATAAAAGGGGGCTGTTGTCATTTTTTGGCAGGAGAAAGGAGAAAGAAGAAAAAGAATTGGGGAGGGAATTGTCGGTAATAACTTACATTTTGCTGACAAAATTATTATGTCAGAAATTCTATAGGTAAATAATGACTTGTGAACTTTATGATGGAACATAATTTTTATTTTTTTTATTTTTTACTCTATCTAAACTTACCAACAAAATGTAATTCATTGATATTTCTGTTGGAAATTTTCCGTCGCTTAATCTATCTGAAATTAATAATGAATTATTATATGTTATATTTTTATTGTTATATATTTGCTAATTTTCTAGTTTAAAGGTGAGAATAGAGCATATGACAAGAATCAAAGTGAACAAGAAACTGTGCATTTTCAGCATAATATATACATCTCGAAGAAAATCCGCAAACCCTTTTCGTGGCGGCAATCGAAATCCTAATGACTCAAAGAACTCCAACACTTCTGCTCGAGGGCCTTGATACATCACATATAATCTTCTGATAATAGCACCAAATCATCAAGCAGGTCAAAGGTCTCAGGAGCAGGAGCAGGAGCAGACTGAAGAAGAGCCATTAATACAGTTGCTTCCATTAGATGAACAAAATTTCCTATACATTTCACAATTTGGGATGTTGTGGAGGTATGAAGTCCAGTAGATATTTCATCCATAAATAAAAATTTTCTTGGCCCAAACAAACATTTCTCCTGCACAAAATATATTAACCCATTATCATTTGACAGACAAAATCACAAAATATTTCAACCTTGAAATTCACAATCGAACACAATATGGAAAGCTCTTCGTGTCTTTACCTGCTTGCTAGTTGCTACGATGGATTCATTTTTATGTACTTGTGTAGGAAAGTATCTATAACATGCAACTCGTTTTTTCATCGAAAGCAGAAAAGGGTAAAGTTCCCTTTATATGATGTGAAGATTCTTTTGCAAGTATAAACTGATTGTATCAGACGCAATTTTATGGTCACGGACAGTGTCAAAAAGTATGAAGCCTTGCAAAAAAGGCCTGATTTTTAATAACAATTCCACCAGGAAAGGGGCACTGTGTACCAAAAGTTCATTAACTTGGAGGTGTCATGAACTGCATACATGAAAAAGATTTTAATCTTAATTTTCTTTTCCATTTTTCACAGAAGAAGATTATAGCTTGTTATGGAAGATTATATGTGGAAGACAAAGGGACGAAAATAGTTGTAGATAAAAAATTATAAATGTCCTCCTCCCTTTAATTCTATAGCGAATTAATATTACCAGAGTTTCCTTTCAGACAAAACCTCTAAATTTATCCTTTTATTTGTGTAAAATATTTATTTCTACCTTGATGTTTTTAATTTGATCAATCAAACCTAGTGTGTTTTCAATCTATTTAATTAACCTTTATTCTCTAATTTTGTTCAAATAATTCAATAACTAATTTCAATCAAGTTTCAATGTTAACTATGCATGCAAAAATTACATTATTAAATACATTTCATTCATACATGAGAGGATATTTTACATTTATATAGGAGCTATATCACCAAATATATTATGTTAAAAAATATATTGAAAATAGATAAAATGTGCTAGTTGTCATGACTAATTCATATTAAAACCTAAATAATCATAAAATAATAATAAAAAATTACTTCCTTGAAGTATAATTAGTTTAGTAATACTTACAGTGCATGATATTTTATAAAAATATTTTTTTAATTAAAAACACAAAGATCAATTTCCTTTAAAAAAACAAATAGATCAATTAAACGAAATTCAAACAACAAGAGTTAACATATCAAATTATATATATATATATATATATATATATATATATATATATATATATATGAATAGGTGACAAAAGTATAGGGTTGACAAAAGTATATATAGCTAGGGATAAATTTAATATATTTTACTCCATATTTTTTTTTCTTTTTTGGTAGTGAGTGGTGACCAAACCTTCATAGCTGGGTTCCCAAATGAAAAAAATTGGATAATATCCAAATTTCGCTTTCAAAGACAACTAGTTCACTGACAACCAAGAAAAATAAACGAGACTAGTAGTGCTAGGTTATGGTAGATCGATCAATTCCAACCAAGAAAAACAAGAAAAACAAAACGAGTGGTTTGCTTGCTAGACGTTATTTTATTACGTGAGGTGCTTTGTTGCAACTAACATGCTCTCATGACTTTTCGTGGCCCATGAAGTCGTTTTGTTTTTAGCAACTGTGTGAAGTGGAGTGAGTACTAAGTTCACTACTTCAGTGTTGTGTAGTGTTAGAGCAAGCAATATTACTCGTCTTGTAGTGCGATGACTGGGGCTTGGAGACCTTGCTTGCCGAGCAAACTTCCCATCCCAAGTTGGTGACCAAAATCGTATGTGTAATGGAATTTGATGGGTTAACCAAGCCTCGTTAGAAAAACCTAGAAATAACCGAAAGCCTGAAGGTTATGTAAAGCACCAGTGCATGCTTTGTGTCCCTTTCTCTTGGGATACATGCGATTCCATGCTTTTACAAAATTACATCTATGTTTGGTAAAATGGTGTGTCCTTGACTCGGATCAACTTCCAATATTGAATTTAATAACTATGATTAGAAGAGACTAAAATAATATATACTTTATGGCAAGTGTTTTGTTTTACCCCCACTTTTTACCCACATGCCGACTCGTCTTTATTTGAGCCACAGGAGATCTGAAACGAAATAATTATTAATTAGACTAATAAATGGAAACAATTATTTTCAATTGATCAATAGAAATCCCTTTAATTTAATACTTAAGTTTCAAAATGATGTTATTTTAGTCATTAAAAAAATAAATTACATCAACTCACTCGATCAGTAACTTGAACTTTAACTCAGATCAACTTTCAATATCGGATTTAATTACTATGATTAGAGGAGATTAAAAGAATATATATCCTTCCCCTCCCCTTTTTACCCTATCCTTTCCACATGCCGACTCTTCTTTATTTGAGCCACAAGAGATCTGAAACGAAATAATTATTAATTAGACTAATGGAAACAATTATTTTCAATTGATCAATAGAAAGACACGAGGGAGCGAGATCAACGAGGAAGGTAAATACTTTACTTTCGTAATCCATCAATTAGTACCTAGCTTCAAACAAAAGCAGCACAACAGCAAGAGCATAGCGGCATCCCACCATCTCCTTACGTGCCTCTCACAACTGACTAAACCAAATCAATTTTCTACGCTAAGAATCTTCCCCTATCCCTTGCAATGCTGACCCATCTGACATTATTTGATAACAACTAATTGCCTGCGAATTTAAACATTCATGGCTGCCCTCCCATCTCCTCTCCTGTACCCCCTTGTCTCCCCTAAAATAATACATACACTCTGTTGAGTTAGTGTAAACTGTTCTTGGTGTTGTTTTTAAGGTGATATCTTCATCAATAATTCATGTGCTGTACTTTAAATCTCGAGTTCACATTGTATCTCAACTATATATTATAACGCTGCGACCCTTTCAATTGTTTTATAATCAAGCAATTAAGAGTTTGGTTAATTTGATGCGTGACAGATTTTATGATCATGGGCAATCAAACACTTAGTTGATCCACTTAATCCGTCATCCATTATTGCAAGCAGGAATATGTAACAGCCACCTTAATTAATAAGTGAAAAGATTCTTATAGCACATAGTAGTCACAGGGCCAACATGATGAAGAGCAAGTTCAATAATTTTGTTGACTTGCATGCATGGTTTTGAGTACATGGCCTCCTCCGATAATTGGGTCCTCTCCCTATTTTCCCTTCCCTATAATGGCGCCTCTAATTATTGAGTGAACAAGCTCAATATAGTTTTATGTGTAATCCACAGCGTATCATTGTTAATGTGTATGATTTTTATTTGACCTTCACTTTACAGCTAATGGTTTGATGATTGGTGTTCTTTATATATATATATATATATATATATATATATATATATATATATATATATATATATATATATATATAATATAAATACTGTAATTTCACTGATATAGATTAAGTCACTATCTTTAATTACTTTATTTAAATAAATAAATAAATAAAAACAAATTGAAACTTGTAGTTATAAGAAAATAGATTCGGAAAAATATATACTTCACAGCAATGGTGAATCACAATCTTTCCAATAATTAATATTTGGTTTTTTAATGGACGAGAAATATAGTTTTCTGAAGTATTATTAGTTCTAACAAGATTTACTAAAACAAAACTTTTCTTTCAAATTAAATCATGCATGTAAACGTGTCTCAGATCATTGTGGAATGCGTAGTATTTTCATACTCAATAGAAGATCTTAACTGGATCCCAATCATTTCCAAATAACAAGATTAAATCATGAATATCATAGAAAATAAATAAAATGAAATAATATATATATATATATATATATATATATATATATATATATATATATATATCAATTGTAATTTTACTAGATACTTACAATGGCTGCTTCACAACCATGACGTTAGAGATTCAAATATCTCTAACGAATGCTACCCCACGAGCAAGAATTCCTTGCATCTGTAAGTAAATATGATGTCATGTTGCATCCACTGCATCTAACCACGAAACTGTGGTTTATCTATTTGAGGAGGATCAAATTAACGAGGTCAACGTTAATGATACATGAACCACTGGGTTGTCGAATCCTTTTTTAATTGTCCAGACCAATCCCTCTTCATTTGATTTTACCGTAGATTAAACGAGCATCATCAGGACTACGTCAAATTAATTTGTCATACTAAGTGCTTAAATTAAATATTCATAAGAGCCATTGATGCCCTGACAGACATGAAGTCGAGCAGCTGATCAAGACTCCAACAAAACATATACCTGTCACATACTTGTAAGTTAAACATACCCTTCCTATACCAGTAAGCCAACTTGACACATGGTCACTAATAATAATGTCCCTTTCTTTTCTTGCTGGCTTGGGCACTTGGTGCCCCTTACTCCATGCCCTATTCCCACAAGCTTCACATGAGAGACAGAATAACTCAAGTTGATGAAGGGAGGGGGAAAAAAGAGAGAGTAATGGGTTTGCTTAAAAGGTAGCCGAATCTCTCAAATATACTCAAACAGTGGTGGCCATGGTACCTTACTTTAGCAAGACATGGAGTCTAATAAGCTAGCTCCCATGCTTTTGACGTGAAATACTGCCCTTTGCTTTTGATGGGTTCGAGTTTATTCGTGACTTCGTTCACATACTGTGAAAGCCTGGCCTCTTAATGAACACTAACCAACCCTTCTTGAACTCTGCTAACTCGATCTGTCATGTTTTTGCCCTTTCTAATTTCTCTCTAATATCTAACCAAACTCTTACTTAAAATTCCTTTTTCCCTTTTAAAACAGTATGCATGTATGTGTGGATCTTTTTAAATTATTACATTTAGTATGAACTCAATTTTTTAAATAATATTTATGTTTGGTTTCGGAGTTTTGATGATATTTTGATTAATTGATAAATTAATTAATTTTTATTTTCTCAGAGATAATAAATTATAAAAATTTAACTATAATTGTTAATTTATTTAATTAAAATCAAATTTCACATAGGATGCCTTCGTCTAATTAATTCACCTGAAATCATATTAATTAATTTCAAGCCTTTCTAATAGAAGAACAAAAACTTAAAATCTCCCTAGTTCCCAAAAAGATAACAACAAATTAAGTTAATAAGCAAATTAAAAACACTTGATCATGGAAGCTTCAATTTTTTTTCTTCTCCTTGCTTGCATCGTGCAATCAATTTCTAAATCTGTACAGTTTTATTCAATGAATTAAAACTAAGAGCTTATAATTTTAATTGAAGCATTAAAGAAATACATTTATACCGCATGAAAAGCGAAAACTTTCCTTGTTAGTAACACTTCGAAGGTTGGAAACGCAAGAAAAGATTTTGGTTCCTTGTGTGTGGGTTGCTGTAGACTAAAATTTGTGGCAACTCTATACAGCTTTGTAAACATCTTTTCTTTCACTGCAGTCTCTCTCTCTCTCTCTCTCTCTCTCTCTCTATATATATATATATATACACACACACACACACACACACACACACACACACACCAAGCAACAAATGAACACCATGTTACCCTTCACTATTGTATATATATAACAAACCCCACCTTAACTTCCCTCATTACTCTCTATCTCAGTACTCTTTTCTTTTTGGTTTTTTCTTCTTTCACTCTCTACAAGCCCTTCTTAATTTGTTAGGTCACTTGGGCATATCGCATCTCTCATACTGTATTTCACATAAGGTCTTTGGGGATGGATATGGAAGCTCAAGATGATTTCGTGGGGTCTAATGATCTTACTCAGATCATTAAAGGCAAACGCACCAAGCGCCAAAGGTCATCGTCCCCGTATATGGTGATGACCTCTAGCTCATCAAGTGGTTATGGTGGCGGTGATGGCGGAGGAGAGAGAGGAGTGCTTATAGAGGAGCATGGTTCAATTTCCTCCCCTACAACTTCTAGTGAGGTTACTGAGAGGACAGAAGAAGAAGAAGATATGGCTAATTGCTTGATTCTACTAGCACAAGGTGACCGTCCAAAGCAAATTCATGAAAACAAAAGCGGTAAAGTGGAGAAATTTAGAGCTCGAAAATCATCAGACATGTCCACACCAACTATTAACAAGGCAGGTTTCTTTGTATACGAATGCAAAACTTGTAACCGGAGTTTCCCATCTTTCCAAGCATTAGGCGGACACAGAGCCAGTCACAAAAGGCCTAAAGCCACAGCGGAAGAGAAAAAAGGTCTTGTGGTGGCATCAATGGAGGATCTTGGCGTTTGTCAATTGATTAAAAGGAGTAATCTTGATCCTTCTCTTTCTCTCCAAATAGGCCACAACAATAACGTCAACAAGGGTTTTCAGGGTAACAAGGCTAAGACTCATGAGTGCTCAATTTGTGGCTCGGAGTTCATGTCTGGCCAAGCTCTTGGCGGTCACATGAGAAGGCACAGGGCTAACACAGGCAACCAGGCGGGCATGATCACTACTGATTCATCCAGTGCCACCGCTGAGTCTAATATTCATGGTGATCATCATCAGATCAAGCCAAAAAATATTTTGGCCTTGGATCTTAATCTACCAGCTCCCGAGGATGATCATCACCTTCGTGAATCCAATTTCCAATTCACTTCAACCCGGCAAGCACTAGTGTTCTCCGCCACAGCCTTGGTGGATTGCCATTACTAGAAAAATACTAAAAAGATCCCCAGGGATCAACCATGTGAATTATTTTATTTTTACCATTCCTATATACTTTACTATAATTCATTCCTATCCAAATTCTTTCAATTCTTTCCTGTTTAGCTTCAATTGTTAGCATTAACTAAGTTTAATTTTGAAGAATGAATACTTTGAGTGAGTAAGCGGTTAGTGTTCATGGTTGCCTTTCATTCACGAAAAGTGAGTGATGGGAGGCATCTTTATCATCTTTATCCTCTCTTTTTTTTTTCTTTTTGTTTACACTCTTTAAAATAAAATTTTTGGGTTGTTTCCAAGTGGGATAGCTATGTGCAGCACTCAAGAGAGAGAGACATGGATGGACATGGCTACGGTTCGGCATACCACCAGAACCACAACCATAGCTCGTGGATTAGGTTCTCCGAATACGTGCATTTCTTTAAATAAAAAAATTGTTGCAATAAAGCAAAAGAAATAAGAGGAATTGTTGGTTGTAGTTTGGTTTTATGATTTTAATTACTCTTTATTGAATGTATAAATTAAAATAAAAGACGTTGAATGGATCACTCACCATAAAACTCAACTATCAAATGTAATATGATATTGTAGCCTCGAAGAGCTCTAACAACTCGATGAAGATTTTAAAGCCCAAGCCAACTCAATCAACTCAATTAGGTAAGGATACAATTAATGCATGTGATCAATCACAAAAGCAACAAACACTCTAATTCTCTAGCTAGGTGGTCATTAATTAAACTTATAGGAGACTATCATGGAATAATTGCAATCTAGAACGGCTACTCGGTGCCAACCATCCCGCCATCACCACTCAAAGACTACCCTATCCAACCAACACTACTTACTTAACATGTTGGCTAATGATAAGGCTCAAAGGAGCCGAGCCACTCATAAGTAGCTTGAAGCTCCACTCGCTAAGAGCTTGATTCAAACTTATTTGTTAACAAATGATCATGAGCTTATGCAAGCTTATTTTTAAAGCTCTTTATATCAATAGATCGAATTTGAGCTTAGCTATACTTGGCTCATTAATGTTTATGAGCAGACTCAATTAGGCTTCTTAAGGTTCATGAGTCGGCTTAAACTTATAAGCAAAGTCGTTTAAAAGCTAGTAAAGAAGAGTTTATAAACTTGTGAAAATTTAAAAGGATACATAGTTGATATAAGATTTCATAAAATAAATTAATTTAATATATAATCAAAAAAATTCTTTTTATAAAATAATAAATTCATTTTCAACCCCCTTTTAAACTAAAAACACCTAATAAGTATCTTAGAGACCAAAATCAGTCTTTTTGTTGGAATTTAGCCAATTAATAACTTTCTTTGTCCATTATTGTTTTCTAGTGACTTTTTCTTGTCTCTCTCATACTCAACAACTATTATAGTTGAAAAAAATAAAGTTTTTTTTATCAAAACATAAAAATCTAAAAAAAATAAGATCAAAATAATGGGCTGAATTATCACAATCAACAACTTAAGGATCAAATCTTGAATGGAATACCTACTGCAGGACCATGTCAATATAGAAAAAGAAAATTATGGATTCATGAAGAAGGATAGATAATGGAGAGATTGAATGAAATGAGATTGATTAGCACTAGTGGGTTTTGACCAGGTTTTACTTGAGGTCGATCGGATCCTGAGTTTTTATCTAGACTAGGCTTAGTCGATTTTTTTTATCTTATTTTTTCTTTAACCTGGCCAATCAAGACCTTAAATCAACCATTTTAAATAGTAATGAACATACTGCAAAATAATAGAAAGCGCATGATCAAAGTGTTCGAAAGAGACTTACTACACTATTATCGTATATAGTTATGTTGTACGTTGTACTACTGTACAATCATGTCTATACTCGAATCCACTACCTTCTTACTGTATACAATTATGTATAATAAGTGTATTTACTTTTTTATTTTTGTATGGCCCGTAGTAACTAGGAGAGGTGTTATTCAATTCTTAGTAATTAACCAACACAACTCATTATTTTCAATATTTTAAGTGAAGTTGCGAGAAATAAAGTGAAAATGTTATGTTTATTAAAATATTATCAGAGTTGTAAAACCTGGATAGATTTTTCTTAGTAATTAACCAATATAACTCATTATTTTGATTATATTAAGTGAAGTTACGAGAAATAAAGTTAAAATGATAAAAATATTACCAGAGTTGTAAAACCTATATAGGTCTAACGGGTTGATCCAGCATTTGCCTAACCTAAAATATAAATTGATCCGAGTTAAAAAGAATAAAAAAATAAAAAACTTGACTTAGCCAATTAAAAATCTAGGTTGGTCCATTGACCATGTCGACCTGACTTAGTCATAACTTTACTCTTAATTATTTGATTTAAAAAATATATTAATTAAAATAATATTATTTTGATCATTAAAAAAAAAAAAAAAGTAAAACATCCTAGCTGTAGACCCGGTCAACCCGTTGGGCTTTACAAGAATATTACCGAGAGAATTCGCATACTTCTGATTGTAGCTGTACACTTTGTTCTTCTTCTTGTTTTTTTTTTTTTTTTTTTCTTCGTCAGAAGCTCTTACCCTTATTTTCTCGTAACTAACAAAGTATTTATAATAACTTGAAGTGGTCGCCAAAACATGCATCCACCACCAGTCCACTACAATTTGATCGCTGGAATAGAGGGTCGACAGCATTAATGTCTTTTTTACACATCTTTATATATGTATCGACTCCTCAATAAATAAATTATTTGACCTCACTTGCAAAAAATAAAAAAATTCCTTTTATATATATATATATATATATATATATTAGTTTTATAGAAAAATTGCCTTTTTCTTTTTGTTTTAATTTAAAACATGATGTTATTGTATACGTTACGTCAGCTAGCTAGTATTCAGCTGTAATATTTGGTTTATATATTGAGAATCCGTCTCTATCAGTGTGTTCATGGGTAGGGTTTTTCACAAACTTTTATTTCTCAATTATTTCGAATGAAGATGAATATGCTTTCGATGCATTATCCAACCATTTTATGGTACATAATTTTTAATGTTTAATAGATTTTTTCAATTGTTATAAATGAATAAATATGAATTTTTATTAAATTATATATTTTTTTAATTTCAAGATATAAATAATTAATTTTAAATCAAATTTGATGATTTATAACAAATTTGATTTTTAAAACATACAAATTAACTAACTTTAATTGTTATAAAATTAAAAAGAAAAGAAAATTATAATTGAATTATCTTTCAATACATTTATTAGTTAGTATATCGCTTGACAACACATAGCATAATTTTTGCTAATAATCTTGTAGTAGAATACAGATTCCTTGTGGGAGCTGCAGGCTGCCTCTGACTTGTCCTGTCGGTATTTCCAATGACTAAAACTGGCATTGTTTTGTTAGTCTTCAGTAGTAGGAGTGTTGATTAGTGCTTAAGAGTAATAAAATAGGCGTTTAATCCACTCATTGAGCAAGCAAATCAGGCTGGATCACACATGATCTTGCTATAATTTATTGAGCAGATGTAGCTAACTAAGCTTGCTCGTATATATACCTTTTCAATAGTGGGTGGGGTCTTTCCTTCTTGGTGAAAAACATAGGATATGTAATATTAGTATAGTTAAGAGAATATTGGGGTTAGCTTTAATTAGATAGGTGGTACGCGCTTTGCCGCTAACGGGTAGAGTTCTCTGTAATGTGAAAATCTGATGCTTGTGCGCTGCAAGCATGTTTTAAAGAAGAAACAAATCCATATTCATTCAATTATGTAATAGATAAAGCAACAATAATAAATCAACTGAATGTTAAAAGAAAAGATAATTACGATAACTAGAAGAAAAGGATCATTTGTCAAATGATAAAAAAAATCATGAAGTTGAATTCCAAGATAACCTAAAATTATAAGATAAAATTGAAATCAAAATTTAAATGGTAGAATAAAGCGTCTCACATTAACTCGAGCTAACATGATAAACTTACAATTCAAATTCTTGAGGTCGAGCAAACATTATAGAAAGCAAATTAAAAATAATAATAATGATAGTTCATCCCCAACAATTCAAATGTAGAAAGCTGGAATTGAAAAAAATAAGTCAACAAAAAAATAAGTAAAAAAACATTTGCAAACCTAGTTAAGTTCGCTAAACCTTGCAAACCAAATCATGCGAACGAGATAACCTAATAGAAGATAAAATAAAAAAAAATGACAAAGTTTAACTCAATTTTGAAGGACAAAACCAAGAAAATATATAGAAAAATACCTTAAAAAATGGTCGAGTTAACCGATCAAACATGTTGTTTTTATCATGAGATAGAAATAACCTAATTAAAAAAAAGCCAAAGAAAATCATAAAGTCTGTATTTCAAAATAAACAATAAAAAAACAATAAACACGTGTCTTCACACGTCACACCACAAAATATATATGGTTTCTCTTGTTATACAAATTATACATGGCTCTTCTTGTTACACGTGCAAAGAAATGTCTGGCTAATTACTTGAAAATAAAATCGTTTACTTGAACTATATTTCTTCTACTTGCTTGCTGCTTCCCTGAGGAAGAGGCGAAATGCAAATTCTAACGGCACAAAA